>Ga0209992_10004926_pt1 | contig 10171 bp, 7 predicted proteins | sample 2SBtaG_2_FD_182564 | JGI IMG/M metagenome (GOLD analysis project Ga0209992, IMG submission 182564) | Deep subsurface microbial communities from Kolumbo volcano to uncover new lineages of life (NeLLi) - 2SBTROV12_ACTIVE470 metaG (SPAdes)... | ecosystem: Environmental > Aquatic > Marine > Volcanic... | reverse complement strand
CGAGTGGACACAATGTCGATGGCACGAGTGGACACAATGTCGATGGCACGAGTGGACACAATGTCGATGGCACGAGTGGACACAATGTCGATGGCACGAGTGGACACAACTAAGCGATTTAGCGATTATTTACGAACGAGCGCCTGCGACCATCGGTCGCAGGCGCTCATTTGTTTTAGGCAATAGGTAGAGTCAGATGGTCTAAAATTCTTCGATGGCCTGGATGACAGCATCCACAATTCCGTCTTCGGGAACGGTGCGAAGCATTTCACCTTTTTTGAACAGGTGAGCTCGGCCTCTTCCCAGCGAAACGCCCAGGTCGGCTCCCGCCGCTTCACCAGGACCGTTCACAGCGCAGCCCATCAAAGCCACATTGAGATCTTTCTCAAACTTGCGAGCCTTTACAGCTGCCTCCACTTCCTGCACTATCGTAAACAAATCTCCGGTCAGTCTGCCACACGTAGGGCAAGCGATAATATTCACTCCAGGGCGGCCGAGTCTGAGCGACTTCAGAATCTGATGACCTGCGTCGACTTCGTGCACAGAGTCCGCAGCCAACGACACACGAATTGTATCTCCAATTCCCTCCGCCAGCAGCGCCCCGATACCGATCGAACTTTTCACAGTACCAGTTTCTTTCGACCCGGATTCTGTAACGCCCAGATGCAGCGGGAAGTCCGTTCGTTCGGCGAGAAGTTTGTAGGACTGAATCATATAGAACACGTCAGAGTGCTTCACCGATATGACGACGTCTTCAAAGTCGCAAGACGCACAAATCTCCACATGCCGCATTGCACTTTCGTACAACGCTTCTGGCTGCGGATATCCATATTTGTCCAAAATATCCTTCTCCAGTGAGCCTGAGTTCACCCCGATCCGGATTGGAATGCCAGCATCGCGTGCGGCATGCAGAACCTCCGCTTCCCACTCGTGCTTTCCGATGTTACCGGGATTAATCCTAACCTTCGCTACACCAGCCTCGATGGCTTGGAGCGCGTACTTGTGATTGAAGTGTATGTCGGCGACAATCGGCACCGAGGCTCCAGATACAATTTCTCCAAGGGCGGCGGCGTCTTCCGGCCGAGGCACAGCAACCCGAACGATGTCAGCGCCGGCTTCTGCAAGGGTCTCGATCTCATTCAGGGATTTCTCAACATCATGTGTCTTTGATGTCGTCATCGACTGGACGGAAATTGGCGCACCACCTCCAATGGCGACATTGCCAACGTGAACCTGTCGTGATTGCCTTCTGGGTCGTTCCATGAGTCTGTTTTACGTCCTGTTGAGTGAACACCAATTGCCCACAATTGAATCTTATACTACGCTTCGCCTTTTCCGCCTGCATTCAACAGAATCTTCTTCTCCCGCTCGGAAAGCGCGTCATATCCTTTTTCGCTGATTTTGTCCAGGATGCGGTCTACCTCGCCAGTTCCATCATGCTCTTCTTTTCGTTTGCTGGGCTGCATCCGATGAATCTTCGCTTGTCCATCCCCTTTCTTTCCTCTTCCTGCAAGCCACCCCTCCATCCGATTCAGAAAGCCGCCCTGAGCATCCCCAGAACGAGAACTTCTACGTCTTGGCCTCCCTGACGAGAAAAACACATTCGCCCAACGTGTCGGGTCACCACCGTTGAACGCAATCTTGCCACAAACGAATCCGACTGCGATTCCACCGAGGTGTGCGGAAACAGAAGTGCCCCCCGCCGAAAGAAATAGAATATCCAGGACCATGAAGCCTATGACAACGTGAATCAATCGAACAACGCCAATAAACATCAGCCCGATTCTCTGCTGAGGATGATGAATGGCTACCATGGCCATCAGTGCCATCACCGCACCTGAAGCACCATGCACAATGCCAGAAAACAACTGGACGTCTGGAAATGCAGCATGCAGAGCGACTGTCAATAGTGCTCCTGAGACTGCACCGTATACGTATATGCCAAGAATCCGTCCGGGTCCATGAAGCGCTTCATAGTCCTTCCCGATCCACATCATCCAAAGCATATTAAAACCGATGTGAAGCATTCCGCCCAGACCTGTGCCCAGATGGAGAAAGGCGTACGTCAACAATTGCCACGGCTCAAATGCAATTCTCGGAAGGCCTGGATTGAGCGCCACGTGGAGATACACGAATTCAGCTGTCGGTCTGAAATGAATCAGAAACACCAACCAGACGACATACGCAACCACATTGATGGTCAGCAGGAGCCTCAGGGCCCTGGGTTGTGACGCGTACCAGAGATTAAATTTGCTCAACTGTTCTGATTCAAATCTGGGAAATCAATCCGTTCAACAGTCATGTCACAGCACATCTGTGAACAATGCGTGGACACCCATAATACTAAGCTACCAGTACATCCGTCTCTCCGGCTTCCACGGAAGCTTTCCTCTCCAGTACTGAATGAGCAGAAATCCGAACAACATGCCACCCAGATGGGCGAAGTGCGCAACGGTACTCGATCCGCTGACTCCGGCAAACAGTTCAATCATTCCATAACCGATCACAAACCACTTGGCTTTGACGGGGAACAAGAAATATAAATAGATTGGCTGCTCTGGAAACATCATGCCAAAGGCCAGAAGGAGTCCAAATACGCCTCCAGAGGCTCCTATCGTTGGTACCCACCACCTGGGATCACCACCATGAGTGATAAAATCAGCTGTTATAACCGGAAGTTGTATCAGGGCCGCTCCAACTACGCAGACGAAATAAAACACGGCGAATCGACCTGAGCCCCACGTGTTTTCAATTTGAACGCCAAACATCCAGAGGGCGAACATATTGAACAAGATGTGACTCATCCCTCCATGCAGGAATCCGTACGTAACCAGCTGCCAGGGCCAGAAATCGCCAAGACCGATGACGGGCGAGCCTCCAAGCGGCCAGAGTCCGAACCAGGTAATCAGCGTCGCATTCGTCTGAGGTACTATTTGCGCAAGAAAAACCAGTCCGTTGAGAATCAAGAGATTCTTGATTACCGGAGGAAATACCGAGAATGACGTGGGAGGCTGATAGGTGCCTTGATACATATATGATGTCCTGGATGCGATTCAGGTTGAATTTATCTCCGAATTCTCTAATAAGAGCTTCTTGACAATCATCCAACCCTCTGTTGCGCGGGAAGCAGCGGATACCTAGATCCGCGTGAATAGTTCTCACCCGCGCTCGTGAAAACCGCACTCTCATTGCCCAAGCGCGCCTAACGGCTTCGGACAGCTATCTGTATAGCGAAAAAGCACCGGGTTGGTTTCAACTCCGGGCCCCTTGAATACTCCCGCATTTGGACTCCAATTTGACTAGATTCGACCAAGACAAGCCGCAAAATTCTTGAATCCCTCCGTACAGAATATCAAGGAGATTACTCCTGTTTCTGGACCAAAACAGGTCGTCCCTCGGGTCGATCCGGGTCGTCGCGTGCATCAACGTGTTGTACGTGGTGATGTTCGTGCCTGGCCGGTCTGGAATACCCTGGATACCTGGACAAATCCTCGCCGTTTGTGGGATGAGAGACGCGTCGAGAGATCGCAATTATTGCGTCAGATCAAATTGGAAAGAAGCAGATACATATTGGCTCGGAATGAGCAGACACCGGGAAAAGATCTGGTCCACCCTAGATCGGGTATCGACCTGTCATCAACTCGCGCCGCGAGAAGCGAGGAACGACCCAGTCCTCAAGCTTCGATCTTTCAGGCCCGCCCCTCTCGTCGAAGACCAATTCAGGCGACTCATGTGTTACTACCATCCGGTCAACGACACCCGAGTCACTGGCAAGGCCAATCTCCATCACAAAGAGCTACCGATCTCGAAACGGAAACCACGTTTCAACCTCTCGCTACTTATCTCAATCCAGATACCCCATCTTCTTCGAGACATCCTGGCGCGGCAAGCGCACAAACGTGCGCCATGCCTCAGACTGACTCGAAATCGAAAAAGCGTAGGATCGTCTCGGCTCTTTTGTCCATCCTGGTGTTGGCAACACTGGCAATGTCATACCGGACTTATAGGTACGTCGCCGATCTGGAAGCTGGGTTACCTGTACTACCCGAGAATCCAGCTTTGGCGCTTGCACAGACGACCTTCATTCTGGCCTCAGATGGCAGTGAAATCGGAACCATGTTCGGAGAACGAAGAACGTGGGTCGACCTGGATGAGATTTCCCCTCTTGTTGTTGATGCTCTTATCGCCGTGGAAGATCACCGATTCCGCGAACATGCTGGAGTCGATTATCGAAGACTTGCGGGCGCGTTCTGGAAAACTGTCAGGGGCGATCCTGAGGGTGCCTCTACAATCCCGATGCAATTGGCTCGCAACTTCTATCCTGCCATCAAACAACATTCGATAAGTGATCGCAAGATGGAAGAGATCCTGCTCGCTCGTCGAATCAACTCTGGGTTCACGAAAGACGAAACGCTGCAGTGGTATCTCAATACGGTGGCATTTGGACACAACAGTTTTGGGATTCAGGCCGCCGCACTTCGGTTCTACTCGACGACAGCAGACGAACTGACGCTTGCTCAAGCGGCGTTGCTCGTCGGAATTCTGAAAGGCCCTTCCCGATATGATCCGATAAATCGATCCGAAAACGCCCGAGAACGCCGAAATCTGGTTCTGGCCCGAATGGCAGCACTCGGATATGTATCAGACTCTGCTGCCAAATCTGCCTCTACTGAGCCCTTGCGACTTCAGCCAACGATTTCAGACCCTGCGGATTCGATCGCTCCTCATTTTGTGGATTTCGTAAAACGGGAAGCACAGAATTGGGCCGCTGAAGAGGGTTATGACCTCAAACAGGATGGCCTCATTATTCACACCTCCCTCGACCCCGAAGCTCAAAGAATGGCTACTGAGGCGCTTGAGCAACAGACTGAGGTCCTTCAAGAAGAAGTACTCCGGGAATTCGGGCGACCCGGATCCAGCCGTAACGAGCGCTTCTGGCGAACAAGGCGAAAGGTAGAAGAAGATCTGCTGAGACGAACTAAAGCCTATCAAACTCTCGCTAGCGCTGGAAGAACAGACTACGATGCCATCCTCGCGCTTCGATCCGATCCTGCATTCGTGAACTCGCTTCGCCAGGATGCCGCTGAACTCCAGTCTGGAATGGTTGCCATGGACCCTCATTCGGGGCAGATCAAGGCCTGGGTGGGCGGTAGAGACTACCGAAATGATCAGTTCGACAAAGTCGCTTCGGCACGGCGTCAGCCTGGTTCAGTTTTCAAGCCAATCGTTTACGCGAAGGCTATCGACAGCGGTTATTCCCCTTATTACATGGTGGAAGATCGAATCAGGACGTTTGTGACAAATTCGCGCGGTGGCAGGTGGACACCGACCAATTCGGGTGGTGGGGCCAGCGGTCGTCTGGTAACGTTACAACAAGGCCTTGCAGGGTCGAAAAACACGGTCTCTGTTCATTTAATTCACAAGGTGGGTCCGCAGTCTGTTGTCGATCTGGCGAAGGACATGGGAATTGAATCGCCCATGCTTCCCGTTCCGTCCCTATCTCTGGGTACCAGTGAAACGACCTTGTTGGAAATGGTCAACGCGTATTCCACGATCGCAGATCTCGGTACCAACAGAAATCCGACCGCGATTACCTCCATCACCGATCGACACGGAAATGTTCTGGCAACCTTCCCTTCTGAACCTGAGCGGGCGCTTTCTGCTCAGACATCTTACACACTGATCAACATGATGCGTCAGGTCATCGACGGAGGCACGGGCTCATTTATTCGAACCCGTTTCGGCGTAAAAGGCGACCTGGCCGGAAAAACGGGAACGACGCAGAACAATGCAGATGGATGGTTTATCGCCATGCATCCCAATCTCGTGGTAGGTGCATGGGTCGGATTCAACGATCAGCGCATCACGTTCCAGTCAGATTACTGGGGCCAGGGAGGTCACAATGCTCTTCTACTTGTCGGAGATTTTCTGAGAAATGCGACGCGTGGCCCAGGTTCATACCTGAGCAAGAACAGATTCGAAGTTCCCGATGGGTATAGATACCCTACCGTTCCATCGTATTCGTTCCCCGGCAACGAGCAGAGAGATGATGAATATGTGGTCGACAACGCATTCCCGGCTAATCTGGAACCGGGTAGCTTGGCACCAGATAGAATCGCTCCAAGCAGACTGGCACCTCGTCAAATTGCGCCCGGTCTGTCTGCTAAAGATCGAGCTCTTCCTGCCCCTCTCCCCAAACCTCTGAGACCCCGCTCGTGATTCTTGTCGTTGCTGACCTTCATCTCGGAAAAACAGGTCGTAGCGACGCAGCGAGCCTGACTGACCTGATGGCTTGTATCCGCCATCACCTCCCGGACCTGGAACACGTAATTTTCCTGGGCGACACGTTCGATGCGTTCGTGGAATATCCAAATTACATCCCCTCATTTGTTAGGTCGTGGGCCGAACTCGTCAGAAAACTTCAGAACGAGGAATTGAAAGTGACTTATGTGGCTGGCAATCACGACCGCTGGCACCGCGGCTACATCCAAAACTTGATCAGAAATAAAGTCAAACGCGAAGCATTCATTTTGCGATACGGCCCGCACAGGGTTTCGCTGGAACACGGTGACGCCGCCGAACGAGTCTCTGCCGTAGTAAGGTTGGCAAGACGGTTTTCTGACAGTCCCTTTATCTTTCGAATATGCACTCTTTTGCTACCGTTTGGCGGATTGCAGAAACTAGCGGCACTGGTATCGAACAAATATGCGGGTGGTGCCCCTGATGATAAAACAGTGTCAGCGCTCGAAGATCATGCAGCAAATGTGCTGCAGTCTGACGACTGCAATGTCGTCGTGATGGGTCATTGCCACCGCGCTTCTTTCTCCCGATCCGAAAATGGGATCTACATCAATACGGGCGATTGGGTTGAAAGCAGAACATTTGTGCTCTTGGAATCGGGTGACTTCCCGAGGCTTTCTTTGAGCAAATGGAGTGGTTCTGGAGCTGAGATTTTGGCTGAAGAGGTTTTTTCGGCTTCCTGACAACAAATTTCCCTGATTAGACGTTGTACCCCTGAGAGGGAATCCAGACACGGTTATGTCAGAAGATTGGTCATACTCCGACGAGGAGCTACAGAATTATTTCAAAAACCCCGACTCACGCAAATCTCGCGGCGTATTCGGTGGATACATTTTGAAATACTGGAAGACACGCCTGGGCGACGGCCGAAAAGCCAAAGCAGCTTCGTTTATTTCGCACCTCCTTTTGCTCGGCGTTGTCTGCCTGACCTTCATGGGGGGCTACTTCCTGTCTCTCGTCGATGAACTGCCACCGCTGACCGCGATTGAAAATCCGGAATTTCAGCTCGCTACCATCGCCTACACGGCGGATGGGCAGGAATTAGCAAGATATGCACGCCAGAACAGGTCCTGGGTCTACTACGATAATATTTCCCCACACGCCATCAATGCTCTGTGGGCGACGGAAGATCACCGATTCTATGATCACTGGGGAATCGATGTTTTTCGAACCGTGTCGGCGGTTGCAAAAACGATACTCGGAAAGTTCGGATTCCCGTTCGACACGCAGGGCGGCTCGACAATATCTCAACAGCTCGCCCGAAATCTTTACAACAAACAGATCGGTCGTGAACAGACCGTCGGACGTAAGATGAAGGAGTGGGTGACGGCCGTTCAATTGGAACGCCGATACACCAAGAACGAGATAATCGAGATGTACCTGAACACAGTTGAGTTTCCGTACAATGCGTATGGAATCGAGGCTGCGGCGCACACTTTTTATGGAAAAGATCCGATTGATCTTGATGAGCTTGAAAGTGCGACGCTGATTGGAATGCTCAAGGGCACGACCATCTACAATCCAATTCGTAATCCGGAGCGTGCAAGGCAGAGACGCAATGTAGTTCTGGCCCAGATGATCAAGCGAGATCTATTGGACGAAGCCTTTCTCGATACACACCGCGCCGACTCAGTAAACGCAGAGTATCGATCTGCGGCGATCACACAGAGTCTTGCACCTCATTTTGCCGAGCAGGTAAGAAAGGATCTGGATCGCTGGGCGAAACAGAATGGATTTGACATCTACGATGACGGGCTGATTGCATACACTACACTCGATTCGAGAATGCAGGCCATGGCTCAGGCTGCGGTGGACTCTCTCATGCCATGCCTGGAGGGTGTGGCTGACTGGGAATGGAGCGAAGAAGGGACGGATGAACGCGTTTGGAGCACGACGCCCTGCGATCATCTCGGACTCTCGGAGCGAAGGGGCGTTGAGCCGTGGGGGCAATTCTGGAAAGATCAGCCTACCATTCTTCGCAACAGTGTCAGGAGCACTGAACGATATCGTGCACCATCCAGACGTGGTGAAGATCGCGACGAATTGGTACGCACGCTCATGGCAGACGAGGCCTTCATGGATTCCCTGAAGGCAGAAAAAACGCGCCTGGAAACAGGATTTGTCGCTCTGGATCCTCAAACTGGCTTTGTAAAGGTCTGGATTGGCGGCAGAAAGCTGGACAGCGAATGGTACGACCATGTATCGATAGCTGAACGTCAACCTGGGTCCACGTTCAAACCGTTCGTGTACACTGCTGCCATCGACAATGGCTGGTCTCCGTATTACACATTGATGGATGATTCACTTTTTTACGTAGACGATCTGGGCAACGAATGGTCTCCCGGTAATTCGGGAGCTGATATGCTTCGCGAACCCATAACCCTGAAACAGGGACTGGCACAATCGAAAAACACGATCACTGCCAGGCTGATACTGGAGATTGGAGCTCCAACAGTCGCGTTCTATGCCCGCAGGTTGGGAATCACAAGTCCTCTTTATGAAGTACCGGCGCTGGCATTGGGCACGAGCGACGTGAAGCTTCTCGAGATGACTTCCGCGTACTCAACGTTCGCGAACGGTGGATTGCTCTACGAGCCCACACTGATCTGGAGAATTGAGGACCGCTCGGGAAACGTACTCTACGAAGCGGATCCTGCCCCGAAAGAAGCGTTGTCAGAGGCAACTGCCTATACCATGGTGGACATGCTCCGCGCCGTTATTCAATCTGGGACCGGAATCCGAATGCATGCACAATATCAAATGCAGGAATACGACCTGGCTGGAAAGACTGGAACGACGCAGTACAGCGCCGACAATTGGTTCATGTTGATGCATCCAGACCTTGTGATGGGTGCCTGGGTTGGTTTCAATGATCCAAGTTTTCGATTTCGTACGGAGGAGTGGGGACAGGGAGCTCACACGGCTCTGCATCTCATCGGTTCATTTCTGAAAAAGGTGACGGACGAAGAAGAGACGTTTGTGTCAAAAGATGCCCGTTTCCCGGCCCCGAGCCGTTTCGGAGCAAATCTGGAATTGGACCCGTCATTAACAGACAGTCTGAATTCAGGAGAACAACAGTCTCGAAGCGGACGAATCGACTGGTAGACGGCCCTGCAGACGGCCCGCTCAAATTATAAAGCTCGACCCGTCCAGGCTGAATACGTGTCGGGCATCGAGGCGACGAGTGCGAGGGCACCACTTTCGGAATCGAACACACCGAAAACAGCCGATCCTGAGCCGCTCATGGAAGCGTAGCGTGCGCCCGCATCGTAAAAGGATCGTTTGAGGTCCGCGATCACCGGATTGTTCTGCATGACGCTGGCCTCGAAATCGTTCACGAGGCGGGCGCACCAATCGTCCAGAGATCCCTTGGCCACGAGTGACCGCAAATCCGCACGTTCGGTATCTGAAGGAACGACGCCAGCGTATGCGTCTGCCGTGGAAACCGATATGTCCGGAACGATGATCGCCAGATGCATCCCCCGAAGGGCCAAAATACCGGACAAGGACTCGAGCACTTCTCCCCGCCCGCAGCCATAGGCCATTCCTTCACCGAGGAAAAACGGAACATCCGAGCCCAGGTCTGCCGCAACGTGCATTAATTCTTCGTCCGATAGCGGTACCTCCCGGTGGATATTCATCATCTGAAGCGTTGCGGCAGCGTCGCTGGAGCCCCCCCCCAGCCCAGCTCCATAAGGAATCTGCTTCTGTAGGTGAATGGATACACCGCCTCCAAGAGCGAGAGCCGCCCTGACACACAGATTTCTCTCATCGGTAGGCAACAAAGGGTCTGAACACGTCATTTCGACTGCAGATGGCCCGGAAGGCCGCGCCATGGCGGATGGCTCGGAAGGCCGCGCCATGGCGGATG
>Ga0209992_10004925_pt1 | contig 10172 bp, 13 predicted proteins | sample 2SBtaG_2_FD_182564 | JGI IMG/M metagenome (GOLD analysis project Ga0209992, IMG submission 182564) | Deep subsurface microbial communities from Kolumbo volcano to uncover new lineages of life (NeLLi) - 2SBTROV12_ACTIVE470 metaG (SPAdes)... | ecosystem: Environmental > Aquatic > Marine >... | reverse complement strand
TTGCCTATACTTGACGTAATTTGTTCCAATAAATCAACAGCATCTTCTATAACAAGAATTTTTAAATGAGGGCGCATTAACCAACCATGTAATTAATAATGAGCATTTAGCGCTAGGCTAAAACTCGTAAAACTAAGAATCAATAAACTAAACATCGAAAAACTAAAAATAGTGTAACTCTGAATTTCACTGGTGTCGTGTAAACTATTGCTATGTCGTAATAAAAGTGCGTAAACGAATTGGACGAGGGCTAAATCACGCATGCACACACCTTCCCTTCAGAACCAATTCCCACACGCTTATCTCTCAAAATCAACGGAGCACACGAAGAACCTACGAGAATTTCTACACTACGCGAAAAATGTGCTCCCTTCTATTGCATCTGCAAAGAAAAACGCCTGGCCAATACATCATGACCACTGCTTTATGCGAGTAATTTTAGACAATATTGTCGGCTGTGCGTGGTATGAGGTCATTGCGTCTCCGGCCTATAAAAACCTGACCGACGAGCAAGCCAGCGCAGCATTAAACCTTGCCAAACAAATAGCCACTGAGAGTGTCTCGCTTCACGCACTCAACCAACGCTCGAAACAATGGCGCGATAAACAGCTAAAGCTGGAGTTTTAGTATGACGAAACGAACAACCATTAACGACGCAATTTTAATAGAGGATAGCCAAGACCTAGAGCGAATTGTGAAAGACAAACGAGCGCAGTGGCGGGCTAATAACGCGAAAGCGCGACGCAGGCAACGTCGATATAAGAAGAAACTTATTGCAGAACTTCCGCGAATTATTACCGATATTCATAGCACATATCCCGAAGATGATGCCTAAAGCACTATCATAAAAGAAATCAATTACCTACAATCACTGCTAGAAAGTTGCGCTTAACACAGGGCAAAATCATACTTGAATGAAATTTAAGCAAACAAGAGTTTTTCTCTGACTTCATCAGACCACGCCGCCTGCTTTAGCTTACCTTTCATACTGTCTTTAATAGGACTCAAGCGTGCTAAATTCATTGCAAAGCGGCGGAAGGTTGCCATATTTTCGGGCGCATCGCCGCGTCTGATGCGGGAGTCGTCCTCTCGATACGTCATATCCAGTACCCAATGTGATGCATTTTCTATCGACCAATGGCTGCGAATGGCTTTTGCAATTTGAGGTAAGTTAACCTCCAAGGAACTGATGTAATAAGCGGTCTCACTCGTTTCCTTATCTTTAAGGTAGCGTTTTCGGGTGACTTCAATGACCGACTTAATATTCGTCCAGCCTTGGCTTTGCGTCAACCAAGGCGTAATGGGTAGCTGAACGTAGGTACGCTCCTCGATGCGTCCATGACCATCATTGGTTAAGGTTAAACTGTTTGTTTTGATATCTTGTGGGGTATCACGCCGTGTCTTGTGGAAGTAAGCCGCTATTTCCGTTGCAAGTTTACCTTGGTTATTCTTGACTTGCAGAACATAGTCGCCTCCTTTTGCATTAATGGCTTTAGCGACCTTCTTCAGGCAATGCATGGCATCGGCAGTGACAATACTGCCTTTTAACTCCAGTAATTCAATCAATTCCAGTACCGTCGACACTTCATTTTTCTTACCCTTCGATTTACATTGTGCGAGGACTAAACCTTGTTCCACCGCGTAGGCCGACACGCTGTGAAGGGCGGTTTTCCTATCACCATCGAATGAATGGCGAAGCGTTTTACCATCAAACGCAATCACGGGCTGCCCTTGGTCTTCACGGATTTCATTCACCCAGCTAATGAAGCTCGTTAGCAAGGCGTTGGGCTCTAGCGAGCTGATAATACGGGCAATAGTATCGTCGACGGGTACACCCTCTTTAAAGGCCCTGAACTTACGCAACCAATCCAGTTTGCTGTCCCCAAATTGCTTAATGTCTTTCCATCCTTCAGCACCAGAAAGAATGGCCACCACGGTGAGAAAAATCACATCAAGTAGGTCATGCTTCTTATTGATATGAGAGCGTTTATCTTCAAGTGACTCAAAATGGGTAATAAATGACATCTGTGCTAGCCTAAAAAGCTAGATTTGATCACAGATGCGCTAGTTAACGCAAGTTAGAGTATGATCTTGCCCTGGTATCTACTTTGCTAATGAACCGCTTTGGTAATCGTTAAATGCCTGAACAATTTCCTGCTGAGTGTTCATTACAAAAGGCCCATATTGGACAACAGGCTCTTTAATAGGTTTACCTGAGACCACTATAAACTTACAACCTGTATCAGCGGATACAGATAGCTGCTTGCCACTTTGTGACAAAACACCCAGCTCTCCCTGCGACACAATTGTTTCTTTGCTAAGTTCGCCGCTATTAATGACCACGCTTCCCTCGTACACATAAATAAAGGCAGCTTCATCCGAACCCAGTGCAATTTCCGAACTCCCGCTTCGTAGTGCAACGTCTAAAAAAGTAGGAGCAACCGCCGTTGTCTTCACAGGCCCTTTCACACCGTCAATTTCACCTGCTAACACTTTGATTACTGCATCTTGAATGTGTACTGTAGGCACACTATCTGGCTGTATGTCTTGATAGTTAGGCACTGACATTTTCTCTACGGCCGGAAGATTCACCCACAGCTGAAAGCCTTGTAACAAGCCCTCCTCCTGCTCTGGCATTTCTTCATGTATTATGCCTCGACCCGCATTCATCCATTGAATGCCACCAGCATCAATAACCCCCTCATTGCCTACAGAGTCTTTATGGCGCATTTTTCCTGCAAGCATATAAGTAACTGTCTGAAAACCACGGTGAGGATGTGGTGGAAAACCAGCAATGTATTCACCTGGATTATCTGAACCAAAAAAATCCAACATTAAAAAGGGATCGAGGCGAGGTAGATCAGGTTGTCCGATAATACGTGTAAGTGACACCCCCGCGCCATCACTTGTTGGCATACCTGTAACCACTTTCTCTATCGATTTTTGTTCACTCACTTCCACTGACATAATGTGTATCTACCTTAAATCTTAACCTTCACTATCTTTTACGAGCTTCACGTTTAGCTTTTTGTATTACCGACCTTGGGTGCTTCAACCTCCCATTTTATCGCGACCGTGAGGCGACATAAGATCTTGCTCTGGCCCAACGGGGATTACCTGGGTTGGATTTATCATAGTATGGCTGTAGTAATAGTGCCTTTTGATATGGTCGAAGTTTACCGTTTCAGCAACACCCGGAACTTGATAAAGTTCTTTCATATAGCCGTAAATATTTGGATAGTCTGCAATTTGTTTTTTATTGCATTTAAAGTGCCCATGATACACAGCGTCGAAGCGTATCAGCGTGGTAAATAAGCGCCAGTCAGCTTCTGTTATTTTGCTGCCAACCAAATAACGTTGTTTACTCAACCTTTCTTCAACCCTATCTAGCGCGCAGAACAATGCAGTTACTGCCTCTTCATAGGCCTCTTGCGTTGTAGCAAATCCAGCTTTATACACGCCATTATTTATGTCGTGATACACCATATTGTTGATGGCATCAATTTCTTCACGTTGGGCGTTAGGATAATAATCGTCTTCATTATTAGTCAGTGAATTAAACCCACTGTTAAAAATACGAATAATTTCAGCTGATTCATTATTAACGATAGTTTCTGTTCGTTTATCCCAAAGGATTGGAACAGTGACACGGGTGGTTATCTTAGGTTTTGCCTTAGTATAAATTTGATGCGCATAATCAAAGTTATAAAGCTTATCCCCCGTTGATCCTGGGTAACCTTTAAACTCCCAGCCTTGATCAAGCATCTCAGGGTGTACCACCGAAACATCAATATGCGCTTCCAATCCCTTTAACTTTCTAAATATGAGCGCTCTGTGGGCCCAAGGACAAGCTAACGAGACATAAAGATGATAGCGACCAGATTCAGCGGGAAACGTGGAACCATCTTCGTTACTGACTTTGTCACGAAATTTAGATGCTTGGCGCTCAAATTTCCCACCATTTTTGCTGGTGTCGTACCACTTGTCTTGCCATTTTCCATCAACGAGTAAGCCCATATGCCTGCCCCTTTTTATTACTTCATTAAACAATGAATTCATTTAAACATGTATTGGGTAGAACGTATGTCGCTTAAAATCGGATTTATTATTCGAAAAAACTGGAGTGTATTGATCTTTAGTGTCCACTTTTGAGATGATGCGCGCCCTGCTAGCGTACTTGCACGTTTTTGTGTGAACACACGCCTTTGAGTTAGTTTATTTTTAAGTGAAGTGAAACATGTCTGATGATCCACGTTTAGGCGGTATTGTGCGTTTATATGGCGCACAGCAAACTAATAATTTAGCCAACAGTCATGTGGCTGTAGTCGGCATTGGCGGTGTGGGAAGTTGGACTGCAGAAGCACTAGCTCGTTCGGGCATAGGTACTATAACCCTTATTGATTTAGACGATGTTTGCGTAACTAATACAAATCGCCAAATTCACGCGCTTTCCAATACCATAGGAGAAGCAAAGGTCGACGCCATTGCATCGAGAATTCACTTGATAAATCCTGCTTGCAAAGTGAATTGTATTGAGGATTTTGTCACTCCAGAAAATACGGCTACGCTTTTGACCAAAGAAATGCACGCTGTAGTCGATGCCACTGACAGTATTCGCGCTAAAGCGGCGATGATAGCTCACTGTAAACGCAACAAAATTCCTATTGTTACGGTTGGCGGTGCGGGCGGTCAAATAGACCCAACTCAAGTCACTAAAGGCGATTTAGCTAAAACAACACAAGACCCTCTAGCAGCTAAGCTACGCAGTGAGCTTAGACGTAACTATAATTTTAGTAAAAACCCAAAACGCCGCTTTGGCGTTGAGTGTATCTATTCAACAGAGCAATTGCGCTACCCACAACCTGACGGCTCGGTTTGTTACAACAAATCTGCAATGGAAGGTGGTACTCGACTAGACTGTGCAGGCGGCTTTGGTGCTGTGGTCACGGTAACCGCCACCTTTGGTATGTTTGCCGCTGCAAGTGTAATAAATAGATTAACTGGACAAAAATAGACTTTGGCCGATAACTTGCGCACAATAGTCAAAAACTTATAACACCTTGTCTTAACGACTTTTTAAGCGTTAGCGTGTTATAACAAAAGTATCGGTGAGAAGGAGAACAACATGTCACCTGATGAACTCAATAAATTAATGGCAGATTGCGCGAAGGACGCTGTGGTAACAGCAGCTGATGAGTTCGATATTGTACTCGACCACTCACCTGCTAGCGTAGCACTGGTGGACGACATTTTACTTAGTTTCGTAGATAAATATCACGATTTAGCGTTAGAAGATGAAGCAGTGTTCACCATCTGTAATATCTTTGGCGCTTACGTTGGAGAAATTTTAAAAGCGCAGCTAGATGGTGAATGGATTTACGATCAGTCAAATCCTAAAGCACCTGCCGTTTTTCTTCAGGTTGGTGAAAATACCTATGCCTTAGCGGGTATTTGCTATGAACGTCTGGTTAACGACAGTCAAATCAGCGTATTTGCCTACTATGAACAGGCGTTGGGGAACCACTTACGCAGCCACTAACGTTCTCACAGATTTTGCACTCAGTCTAACGTCTGTTCAATTGAGTGCATTAAATATATTTCCGATAAAGATGTTTTTGGAGAATGAGGTTCAGGGGTTAGGTGTTTCCCAATCCTCTACCATCCACTTTAAATGACGACTTTTTGAAATTGCGTACAAGGCTATACTGTAAAAAACGATTTTTACACCCGTAATAGTTTCAAACCCCCAGTGATGATGCATAGCGTAGTAAAGCTGAACACTCAACAATGCCAACACCCCCAATTGAGCCAGTGGAATAACCCATCGGCGCCATGCTAAAAAGCCTTTTTTCCATAAGCGATCTCGTTGGCTAACCAAAGATAACGCAATTAACACAGGTAAACTTGCCGCTAACCCCAACCCTAACGTTTCTTTTTGTGGGTAAAAGAACGTAAGTAGCTCACTAGTTTGAGTGCGGGAAGCCAGAGAAAAGACGAACGCGAGCCAGTCAATGCATAGAAGTATAAACACGCTGTAAAGCCAACGGGGAGGTAGAATTCGCCCTGACTCATCATAAAAAGTTAGCGGTAATTTAAGCATGCATTCACTTCTATTTTATTAATTTGAACCCTAAAGCGCATTCAACTCTGATAATGTTTACTTTCAAGAAGTGATAAATGTGGGGGTAAGTAAGGTATTTTTAAACCTTGTTCGTGCCGCTTTTACAATGAAACCCGTGGCCGTTTAAACTTGTTTTCACATTTAGTGCCTAACTTACGGCTGTACTGTGAGAATGCGTCAATAATTTATATCTTGGTCGCTAATTATATATACTGCGTACAAGCGTGTTTTCCTGTATAATCCGCGGCCATTTTAAGCTCAGTCATTTCCCAGGTGATATTTTAGATGACAGTAGAAACGTTTAATCCAAACAAAGTAGTAAATAAAACCACCACGCTAGAAACGCCAGTGAAGGTATTAAGTGACAACAAACCTTCGCAACAAAGCAATGGCAGCAGAATTGGTTTTGTTAGCTTAGGTTGTCCTAAGAACTTGGTTGATTCTGAGCGTATTCTTACTCAACTTCGCACCGAGGGTTATGACGTCGTCCCCACGTATAACGATGCAGATTTAGTTATCGTTAACACCTGTGGATTCATTGACGCGGCGGTAGAAGAATCGTTAGATACCATTGGCGAAGCACTTAAAGAAAACGGTAAAGTTATCGTTACCGGTTGTTTAGGTGTTAAAGAAGACGAAATTAGAGAGCTTCATCCAAATGTGTTGGCTATTACTGGACCTCATGCCTACGAAACGGTAGTTGAGCAAGTCCACGATCATCTTCCAAAACCCCAGCACAATCCGTTTGAAGATCTGATCCCTGACCATGGTGTAAAATTAACGCCTCGTCATTATGCTTATTTAAAGATTTCAGAAGGCTGTAACCACCGTTGCACGTTCTGTATCATTCCTTCTATGCGTGGCGACCTTGTCAGCCGCCCAGTGGGTAACGTACTCGATGAAGCTAAGCGTTTGAAAGACGCTGGTGTTAAAGAACTATTGGTTATTTCACAAGACACTAGCGCCTATGGTGTTGATGTTAAGCACAGAACGGGCTTTTGGAACGGCATGCCGGTTAAAGCACACATGCAACAGTTGTGTGAAAAGCTGGGCGAAATGGGCATTTGGGTCCGTTTACATTACGTGTACCCTTACCCGCATGTCGATGACCTAATTCCACTAATGAACGAAGGTAAAATCCTTCCTTACTTGGATATTCCGTTTCAACACGCCAACAAACGTATTCTTAAGTTAATGAAACGCCCTGGTAGCGCTGAACGTGTTCTTGAGCGCGTTAAAAAGTGGCGTGAACAGTGCCCCTCATTAGTCATTCGTTCGACATTCATCGTCGGCTTTCCGGGCGAAACGGAAGAAGAGTTTGAAGAGTTATTGGACTTCCTTCGCGAAGCGCAGCTTGATCGCGTAGGTGCATTCGCCTATTCCCCTGTTGAAGGTGCAAGAGCAAATGACCTCCCCGACCCAGTGCCAGAAGAAGTGAAACAAGCTCGCCTTGCACGGTTTATGGAAGTACAGGGCGAAATAAGCGCAGCGCGACTTCAAGCGAGAATCGGTAACGAATATCAAGTTGTTATCGACAGCGTTGATGCGGAAGGTGCCGTCGGCCGTACCTATGCAGACGCACCGGAAGTTGATGGTCTGGTTCATTTAAACGGCGTTTATGACGTAAAACCTGGCGATCGTGTATGGGCTGAAGTTATTCACGCTAACGAACACGACGTATGGGCAGTATTGTCTGAAGACCAAGACGAAGAAGACGAAGGCGCTGATTCAGCAAACTAATAGTAGGCCTGACAAGGCAGCTTAAAAATCAATCTTAACACGCCACTTATTTACGTGAAGAAATAAAAAACCTATAGGCTCGTCGCTGATAGGTTTTTTATTGCTTTAAAGCGGCAAGAGTTTGAAGTTCCCTACCAAGGCAAATCGTCACCATTTGAATGGATGAAGCGACCTGCGTTAGATACATTTAGCTCATCTATGCGTTGTGACAAACGTTCAGCACAGGTATCAGCATCAATATCTCCCGCTCCATTCACCATTTCTGTTTGAACGAATCCAGGATGGAAAATACCTACTGCAATTCCCTTGGGTTTTAGATCATTCGCCATGGACACTCCCGCCGCGTTTAGTGCGGCTTTGGACATTCGGTAGCCATAGTAGCCGCCTGACCCATTGTCTGCCATTGAACCCATGCGACTGGTAATCATGGCAATTTTACCGTCTTTTGCCATTGCCGGTAATAGTGTTTGAGTAACTAACAATGGACCTAATGCATTAACCCTAAATTGATAGTCGATGGTATTTGGATCCCAATCGTCAATACTCTCGCGTCCGAGCACTCCGGCATTATTAATGAGCAAATCGATGTTAACGTCCATTAAAGGTGCAAGCTTTTCAGCCAACATTTCTGGTTGGGATACGTCCACACCTTTGATGATTGTCACACCAGCACTGTTTAGCTCGTCGCAACTGTTTCGACAGGTAGCATAAACTTTCGCACCACGTGCTTTATATTGCTTGGTGAGCGCAAGGCCTATGCCTCTGTTGCCACCGGTAATAACTACGTTCATAACGGTTCCCTTGTTACTATGTGTATGCGTTTAAAAGGTTTCACTCACCTTTTACAAGAACTGGCTGTTTAGATAAAGCTTGTTGCTAATTTACTACAAAGCGTCAGCCCTATTTCAGCACTCATTTCTTATTAACTTATAGTCTTTAAAAGACGTTCTAGATCTTCCGGGGTATCAATTCCAACTGGCGGTGGCGCTATCGCCACCTCACAGTGAATCTTATCGCCATACCATATGGCTCGAAGCTGTTCTAAGGATTCAATTTGCTCCAGAGAGCTAGGCGCATAGGCAACATATTGCTTAACGTATTCAGCACGATAGGCATAAATACCTATATGGCGTTTGTACAGCGACGTATTTGCAGATTGCGGGTTTGCCATCATGTGATCGCGTTCAAAAGGAATAGGAGAACGTGAAAAATAGATAGACTCACCCTTTTCGTTTACCAACACCTTAACGATATTGGGGTTAAACACATCCTCAACACGTTCAATAGGCGTAGATAACGTAGCCATCTGGCACTGAGGCGCATTGGCAAGATTATCTGCAACCTGCCTGATGTTTTCGGCAGGAATAAATGGTTCATCTCCCTGTACGTTAACCACAATAGTAGAACTCGCAATGCCTTCTTTTTCGATAACCTCAGCAATACGCTCTGTTCCAGATTGGTGGTTGACAGACGTCATGCATACTTGAGCAAAACCAAGCACAACGTTTTGAATACGTTCATCGTCGGTGGCAACAATGACGTTATCGGCTCCAGCTTCTTTAGCACGTTCAACCACATGTTGAATCATCGGCTTTCCGTCAATAAGCGCTAAGGGTTTGCCAGGAAACCGACTTGAGCCGTATCGAGCAGGGATCACAACTGTAAATGACATAACTTTATTTCGCCCTTATTTACCACTTAGTTTAACGTTTTATTGCCGTGTTGCGTCTACATCGTCTAACGACAATGCTGTTGCTTTACTTTCGATAAGTACAGGGATGCCATCTTTAATATCGAAAGCCAATCTATCAAATCGACACACTAACTGGGTGCTATCATCACTCAGAACTAATTTTCCCTTACACACTGGGCAAGCCAAAACTTCTAAAAGCTTTTTATCAAAGGCCATTGTTATTATTCCTGTCCGTCTTGGTTGATCTTCAAACCTGCCTTGGCAAGTTTCACATTTACTAAATTAAAAAAGTCTGGCGCTAAATGCGCGGTAACAGGTAAAAACCAGCAGTCGTTATGAGCAAAAGGTGCAGCTTTAACGGCGTCTTTTTCTGTCATTAACACTCTGCCATTCGGTATGTCTGACCGTGTGATCGCATGGTGATCCGCCAGCGGTGTAGCCGAAGAAAGCTGGATACCCATTTCTTTAAGCTGAGAGAAAAAACGCTGAGGTGAACCTATTCCAGCAATTGCGCTGCACGGCACTTTTTGTATCTCTTCAAGGGGACTGGTTCTTACTCTGTTTGAAACAGAGGTGAAGTCCCCTGGTACTAAGGTCATTAAATATTGAGGCGCTACA
>Ga0209992_10004924_pt1 | contig 10174 bp, 7 predicted proteins | sample 2SBtaG_2_FD_182564 | JGI IMG/M metagenome (GOLD analysis project Ga0209992, IMG submission 182564) | Deep subsurface microbial communities from Kolumbo volcano to uncover new lineages of life (NeLLi) - 2SBTROV12_ACTIVE470 metaG (SPAdes)... | ecosystem: Environmental > Aquatic > Marine > Volcanic... | reverse complement strand
GTGCAAGAACGACACCCCCCGCCAGGCCCTCGCCGCCTGGGGCCCGTTCACCATGCGGTACGTGGACGCTGCCCAGGTCGAGGTGGCGTCGCTGTCGATGACAGCGGCCGACTGTCCCTAGAGCTCATCGGAGATCGGGGGGCACAGCTCACAGGGTTGCCGAGGGGTGGCTGGGGGTAGGGCAACCGGGAACCTTGGATCGGCATCGCGGGGCGAGTGTCGCGGTCTGGTTTGACGGATCCGCCTGGGCGAACGATTGGCGATTCTATGTTCCCTCCATGGGTGCGATCGTCAGGTGACTGGGCCGGCAGGGTGCCAATTGGGGACTACGGCTCCGAAACAGGGGCGAAAGGGGCGATAACAGGGGTCAGGAACCTTTTGTTAAGCATTGGCGTCGGGAGCATGGATCGCTTCTGATGGGCCATCTGGCTCTAGGGCATGACTCCGGCTTAGTCCCCGGCCGTCGCCGTGAGCAGCCTGCGCTTGCCCACGTCGGTCAGGGGGTCGTCGAAGCCGTCGTAGTAGAGCCGCCACCCGTCGCCTTCGGGCACGACCCAGGGGGAGTCCACGCGCCAGGCGTCCCAGTCGCCCGCGCAGCCCAGGTCCAGGGTGAGGGTGTGGTCGGTCCACGTGACCGCGTCGTCGCTCCGGGCTTCGATCAGGCGCTTCACCAGGTAGCCCTCGTGCTCTGCCCGGCCGGCGTAGAGCAGGCGCCAGCCCGTGGCGTCTCGCCAGACGAAGGGGGCATAGGCGCTCGAGTCGTCCCACTCGCCCGCGCTGCCCAGCTCGAACGCCAGCACGGGGGCCGTCCAGGTCCAGCCGTCGTCGCTCGTGGTCGCCAGGATGCGCCGGACGCCTCCGGGATCCATGCCCGTGTACCAGAGCCGCCAGGTGCCATCGGTGTGCACGTGGACCATGGGGATGTGGGCGCTGGTGGCGTCCAGGCTGCCATGGGTCCCCTGAGCCAACACCCGCGCGCAGGTCTCTCGCGCCCCTTCCGAGTCCAGATCGCACCGCCAGACCCCCAGGCCGGCGCTGTCCTCCCAGGCGTCGAAGAACAGGGCCGTGCCGCCGTCGGGCCGGGCCACGGCGGCCGGACTGGAGACGTCGTGGGTGCCCAGATCGAACCCCTCCAGGGCCAGGGCCGGATCGCTGAACACGCCGGGCTCGGGGATCGTGGCGACCCCGATGGCCTGGGGGCTGTCGACACCCACCATGGCGTACCAGGCCCGGTCCCCCAGCACGGTGGGCCGGAACACCATCTGGTCGTCCAAGGGGGAGAGCTGGCCCACGTCCATCAGCTCGGTGCAGTCGCCCCACATCAAGGGTGACCAGGTGACGGACTCGGCGGTGTCGACCGTGGGAATCGCCGCACCGGTGTCCTCGGTCGAGGACCCCGTGCAGGCGACGAGGAGAGGCCAGAGCAACATCGGCGCACAGTAGCCGGCACGGGCGTGCCCTCAAGCCTGTAGATTGACGCCGATGGTGCTCCCCGCTTCCCAGCGATGATCGCAGCGCTCACCTGGGCTCTGGCCTGCAGTGGCGACACCACGACAGACAGCGCGACCCCTCCTGCCCTGGACGGCCCCGCCCAGAACGTGCTCATCGTGTTGCTCGACGACGTGGGGGTCGACAAGGTCACCGCCTATGGAGAGCACCCGCACACCCCCGACACCCCGACTCTGGACCGGCTGGCACGCGACGGCTTGCTGTTCCGCAACGCCTACGCCAACCCGAGCTGCTCCCCCACCCGGGCGTCCGTCCTGACTGGGCGACACCCCTCCCGAACCGGCATCGGCCGGTGGATCTCCCCCTGGGACCACAGCTGGGACCTCCAGGACGGCGAGCACACCCTGCCAGAAGTGCTGGCGGCCGCCCCACAGGCCTACGACAGCGCAGCCATCGGCAAGTGGCACCTGGTGAGCTTCCTGCGCGACGACCCGTCTCACCATGCCCAGCTCCAAGGCTTCGCCACCCACCGCGGTCCCCTGGCCAACCTGAAGATGGCCATCCAGGAAGACGACGCGGACCGCGGCTACACCCACTGGGAAAAAGCGGACCAGGGCACGCTGAGCTGGGAGACGGCCTACGCGACCACCGACACCGTCGACGACGCGGTGGCCGCCCTGGCGACCCTGGAGTCGCCCTGGCTGCTGTACGTGGCCCTCAATGCCCCCCACATCCCGATCCATGAGCCGCCCGAGCACCTGTTGAACACCCCGCTGAGCGAAGATCCGACCCACTCGGCGCTCTACGGCGCGATGCTCGAAGCCGCGGACACCGAGCTCGGCCGCCTGCTCGATCAGCTGACCCAGGAGCAGTGGGACACCACCGCCCTCTTCGTGGCCGGGGACAACGGCACCCCCAAGGAAGCCATCACCGAGCCCTTCGACGCCACCCGGGAGAAAGGCACGGTCTACGAGAACGGGGTCCGGGTGCCGCTCTTCGCTCTGGGGCCGTCGGTGTCGACCCCGGGGGGCGAGACGGACGCGCTGGTGCAGCTGACGGATCTGTTCACCACCGCTGCAGCTCTGGGCGGGGTGGCCACCGACAGCTTGGGGGCGGACGGCTTGAGCCTGGTGCCGGTGCTTGCCGATCCCACCGCCACGGTCCGCCAGGTCGTCTACACCGAGGGCTTTCAGCCCCTGGGAGAGCCCCCCTACAGCACCCACGAGCGCATGGTGCGGAGCGCCACCCACAAGCTCATCCACCGGGACGACGACCAGGGGCTGACCCGGGAATTCTTTCGGATGGATGGCACCGCGACCGACGAGGGCGCGGACCTGTTGGCAGCGGGCGGCAGCCTGTCCGCCCAGGACGAACTGGCCTGCGCCGAGCTGGAGCAGGCGATGGCCGACACGGTGTCCGGGCTGGTGTTCGGCCTGTGATCGCCCTGTGGGCCCTGTGGGCATGCACCGGCGAGCCCTCGGAGCGGACCTGCCTGGCCGGGCACGGCAGCCAGGCCGAGGCCAGCCTGGATGGAGACGTCGCCCTGTGGGCCCCCAGCCCGACCCAGGTCCCCTTGGCCTGGCGCTTCGAGGCCCCGACCACGGGACCCGTCTGCGCCACGCTGAGCGTCGATGACGGCACCGGCCCGCGCACCGTGGCATCGGCCGGCGCCACCGAAGATGTAGCCCTGCCGCTCTTGGGCCTTCGGGCCGACAGCATGGTCGAGGTCAGCTGGACCCTGACCGACACCCTGGATCGCCTGGTGGACGAGGGCACCTTGTCCTTTGACACACCGCCGCTGCCCGAGCGCTTTCCACGCTTCGAGATCCTGGCCCATGACCGGGCGCGGATGCCCGATGGCCACGTGCTCTTCGACGTGAAGAACCCCAAGGCCGAAGCCCCCGAAGGCGAGGAGCCCGAGCCCATCGCCGCCTACCTGGTCGTGCTGGACCAGGACCTGGAGGTGATCTGGTGGTTCGACGCCGCCAACAAGATCGGCGACGTGGCGATCACGCCAGAGGGCCTGCTGATGGGGCTCAGCGGCACCAACGCCCTGGTGTGGGACTGGTTCGGCGAGGTCCAACAGACCTGGCGCTCCAACGCCGACGCCACCCAGGAGACCGTGGTGGACGCCCACGACTTCCACCACGAGGTCGTGCCCATGCCCGACGGTTCTCTGTGGACGCTGTCGTACCAGGTCACCCCCGTCGCGGCCTACCCCGACGACTACGACAACCCCGAGACCCTGGGCCCAGCCAAGGACCTGGAGGACTCCACCGCCATTCGCGTCCTCGCCGATGGCACCGTGGCCGAGCTTCGGGCCATGAGCGACGTCCTGGACACCACCCGCATCGGCTTTGACAGCCTGGACCGGATCGGCAAGGAGCGGTCGGACTGGGTGCACGCCAACGGGCTGGCCCTGGACCCGAGCGACGGCGGCCTGCTGGTCAGCCTGCGGCACCAGGATGCCATCGCCAAGCTCACGGCCCAGGGCGAGCTGGACTGGATCGTGGGAAGCCACTCCGGCTGGAGCGAACCCTTCCAAGACGCGCTCCTGACACCGATCGGCGAGCTGAGCTGGCCCTACCACCAGCACGCGCCCAAGCTGGACGACGACGGCACCCTGTGGGTCTTCGACAACGGCGCCTACGGGCGCACGCCCTATGACGACGAGGACGAAGACTTCGTCGCCGAGAGCCGCGCTGTGGCCTACCGCATCGACCCCCAGGCGCGCACGGTCGAGCAGCTCTTCGAGTACCGGGACACGCTGACCGGGCCGCTCTATGCACCGGCACTCGGGGGCGTGGACCCGGTCCCCGGCACCGGTGATGTGTTGGTCAGCTACGGCTTCCTGGAGGACGACGGCGGCGAATCCAACCAGGCACGGGGCCGGGGCACCAAGAGCGTTCGCCTGATTCAGATCCACCCGGACCGCCCGGACGAGCCGGTGTTCGACCTGGGTCTCTACAGCCTCGCCGACCAGGAAACCGAGGGCTGGAAGTCCTACCGGGCCGAACCGATCGGACTGTTGTGGGAGATCGCGGGGCCCTGAGGCATCGGCTCAAGGCGTCCGGTCAGCAGCCAGCACCACGTCCAGGGCCTGGTCCAACATGCCCGGAGATCGCATGCGCGGGTCATAGTGGGGGCTGCCCTCGAGCTCCCAGAGCTGGACCGGTCCTGTGGGGGCGCACCGGTCCGCCACGTGCACCCGGGTCTCGGCCCAGAGACCGTGGAGCAAGTTGCGCCAGCCCCGAGGCACTGGGGTGTCAGAGCACCTGTTCAGCGCCGCCCAGCGATCTGCGACCTGGGCGATGCCGGGGTAGGCCTTGCCGCGGATCACCCCGCCGCCGTAGTCCACCGTGCCGTCTCCTCGGGAGTGCACCAACACCATGGCGACAGGTTGGGTGGGCTGGCAGGCGTCGGCGGCGAGCTCGCCCGAGCCACTCAGCCCCACCACGCCGGTGACCCGATCGGCGGCATCGCAGGCCATGCGCTGGGCCATGAAGGCGCCGTTGGAGTACCCGACCACCACGATCCGACCCGTGTCCACCGGGAACCGCGCCACGGCTTCATCGATCAGACCCCGCAGGTAGGCCACGTCGTCGACCCCGGTCCCGTCGAAGTCGCAACAGGCCGTGGTGGCATTCCAGAACCGCTTGCCCACCTGGTCCACCGTGCCGCTGGGTCGGATCAGGATCAGGCCACGCTGCTCGGCCAGCTTGGAGCCGCCGACGTAGCGGTCCATCGCCCAATTCCGCATCCCGTAGCCGTGCAGCTGGAGCACCAGGGGCAGGGCCGCGTCGCTGTCGAAGGCACTGGGCAAGACGACCGCGGCAGGGCGCTCCGGCCCCCCCACCGTCAGGGGTTCATCGGAGTGGGCACCCGAACCCCAGGCCCCAAGGCCCACCAACGCCAGCGCCAGGAGTCCGCGCGTGCCCTGCCTGCCCACGTCCAGACCCTCCTCGGCGCCGAGGGCCAGCGTACCTCGACCGGGCTGGGATCCTTCTTGTCCTAAACTGCAAATTCTCCTAAGATGTGCCTGCCAGCGCCGCCCTCGGGCGGCGATTCCGGACCAGGACGGTCCCGACCGGCCCGAGGCCTCGAGATGGACAAGACGCGCTGCTCCGTGGCAACCCTGATCTGGACCGCCCTGCTGACCCTGGCCTACAGCCCACCGGCCATCGCCAAGGGTGAGAAGATCGACGAGCTCTCGGGCACCGAGGTCGGCGAAGAAGGCGCCAGCTTCAGCTGGACCTGTGAGTGGAGCGAAGACGAAGAGGTCACCTTTACCTGGGACTTGGGCGACGGGACGACCGTCACCGACACCAACAGCGACGGCGAGTCCGAGATCACCCACACCTTTGTCGACGGCGACGCCTCCTTTGACGTGACCTGCGTCGCCGAGACCACCGACGGCAAGCACGACGACCAGGAGAGCCAGAAGGTCACGGTGACCAACGCCGACCCGGTGCTGACGGCCCGCGGGGACGAGACCTGCGTCGAGGACGCGGCCTGTGGCCTGAGCTTCACCCTGGAGGACGCCGGCGCCCACGACACGCACACCTGGACGGCCACCCTGCCCGATGGGGCCACCCTGGACACCAGCGCCATGGTCCTGACGTGGACCCCGACCTACCACCAGGTCGGCACCACCACGGCCACCCTGCTCGTCACCGACGACGACGGCGGCACCGACGAATTGTCGTGGGACTTCGAGGTGCTGTTGCTCGACGAGGACGGCGACGGCCTGAGCGACGTGTGGGAGTCCGCCCACGGCCTGGACCCCACCGACGGCACCGACGGCGCGACGGATCCCGACGGCGATGGCCGCACCAACGCGGACGAATTCGCCGGCGGCACGGACCCCCGGCACGACGACAGCCCCGGCAGCCCAGCGGCGTGGACGCCAGCCGACGGCGACGAGTGGCGGGACCGGGCGCTGACCCTGGTGGTCGAGAATGCCGAGAGCCCCGTCGATGCGGAGCTCTGGGTGGCCATCGAGCTCTACGGCGACGAGACCATGAGCGCCCTGGTGGCCGCGTCGGAGCTGCTGCCCCAGGACCACAGCGGCCTGACCCCCTGGCTCCCCGACGCCGAGCTGACCGAGAACACCTGGTACCACTGGTGGGCCGTCGCCCAGGACGGGTTCACGACAGGCGCCTGGAGCGCACCGGCCAGCTTCTTCTACAACACGGTCAACGACCCGCCGACGGCGCCTGGCGTGCAGGCCCCCCTCGACGGTGCCGCCGTGGACACCCCGACCCCGGCCCTGGTGCTGGACCTGGCGACGGACCCCGACGGCGATCCGCTGACCTACACCGTCGTGGTGCGTGGCTCGGACGGCGCCGTGCTGGCCCAGGCCACCGGACTGGTCGCCGACGCCGCTGGCGTGGTGTGGACCCTCGACGTGCCGCTGCCCGAGGACGCCGAGGCCTGCTGGCAGGGCTGGGCCATCGACGACGAAGGCCTGGAGGGCGCGGCGTCGGAGCTGGCGTGTTTCTGGGTCGACCTGGACAACCAGCCGCCTTCGGCCCCCACGATCACCAAGCCGGAGCTGGGTGCCCGGGTGTGGCGCCTGGATCCCGAGATCACCATCAACAACGGTGTCGACCCCGAGGGCCGCACGACCGCGCACCTCTTCGAGCTGGACCGGGAGCCGGGCTTCGCGTCGCCGGACCTGCAGACCGAGACCGTGCCTTCCGGAGACGACGGGACCACCCAGTGGACCCCCGAGGCGCTCCTGCTCGACGACACGACGTGGTACCTGCGGGTCCGCTGCACGGACGGCGCGGCCGACAGCGAGCCGACCACAGTGGACTTCTTCGTGAACAGCGAGAACGACTCCCCCTCGACGCCCGCCCTGCACAACCCCGCCGACGGCGCTGACGTGCTGGCGGGCGATGAATTCAGTGTCGTGAACAGCACGGACAGCGACCGGGAGGAGCTGACCTACGAGTTCCGTGTCACGTCGATGGCGTCTGGCGTGATCGTCGACGAGGTCCAGGTGATGGGCGACCCCAGCGGGTTCACGGGCTGGACCCCCGACGACGCCTTCGACGAGGGGCAGTACATCTGGACCGTGCGAGCCATCGACCCCAAGGACCTGGCCAGCGACTGGGCCACGCCCCGGGGCTTCGAGGCGGTGCGGGAGGGCACCAGCGAGCCCACCGGCACTGCGGAGCCGCTGCCCTTCTGGGGCTGCAGCGCTCGCGGGGGTTCCACTGGCGGCGCGGGGCTGTTGCTGCTGGCGCTGGGGCTGGTCGGGGCACGGCGGCGCCCGGAAGACCGTTCGGCCTGACCGAACAACCACTTTCGGACAAGACGACTTCTCCGGACGGTTCTCGGGGTCCAGAGTGGCGCCAGGCCCCGGGAGGATCCATGCGCACCACGCTCGCCTTGTTCGCCACCCTGCTGCTCGCCTGCGGCGGCGACACCACCACCGGCGGCGACTCCGGAGACTCCGGCACGACCGGCACGACTGGCACGACCGGCACCACCGACACGACGTCGGACGCGGACCTGGCAAACGGCCAGAGCATCCACGACAACACCTGTGCCAATGGCTACTGCCACGGCGGCGACGACCTGATCGCCGATGCCGTGCCGGACATGACGGACCCCCAGCTGGAGTCGCAGATCACCGACGGCGGCACCGGCATGCCACCCCAGGATCAGCTGACCGGCGACGACGTGCGCGACGTCATGGCGTACCTGCGGGCCGAATTCGGCTGACAGCGCCGATCCGGGTCCGGTAGGAAGGGGGGGTGACCCTCTCCCTGTCCTGGGCTCTGGCGCTGGTCGTCTCCTGCACCGACGGCACGGCGACGCGAGACACCGGCCGCGCGGCCGAGGTGATCGAGCTGGACGCGCCCTGTCGCCAGGGCACGGTGCCCGGCAGCGAGTGCATGACCCTCGAGGTCACCTGTGAGGGTCTGCCGCCGATCCAGGTCGCGGTGCAGGTCTCCGAGCCGCCCGAGGGCGTGCCGGTGCGCAAGCTGCTGGTGGTGGCCGGGGGCGGCAGCGGCGAGCAGCACTGGACGCACAAGGACACGGAGAGCGCGCTGATCGACGCCGGCTACCGGGTGATCGATCGGCGCTGGCTCGAACCCTGGATGACCGGCGAACAGGGCATCCAGCGGACCAGCTGCCGCTTCGCGGCCCTGCTCCGGTGGGCCCACGTGGCCCACGGCCAGGACCTGCCCCTCTGCGCCATCGGAAACTCCATGGGGGCCACCGAGATCGCGACCGTGGCGCTCAGTCGGCCCGAGGCCGAGCTGATCGACGCCGCGATCCTCAGCAGCGGGCCGACCCTGACCCGGCTCGACCTGGCCTGCGTGCCCGAGACGGATCCGGGCTGGGCCGGACAGTGCGAGACCCTGACCCAGGACCTGGGGGTGTGTGCCGATGCCCTGTCGGAGTGCTCGGTGCACGACGACCCGGACAGCGACATCGCCGACGTCATCGACCTGGCCTTCGAAGGCACGCCCTGCCGGGACAGCGACCCGGACCGGGCCGACGAGCTGTTGGCCGAGTCCACCTGGCCGACAGACGGCACGGGGGCCCTGCCCATGCCCACCGAGCTCCTGTTCGGCGCCAACGACTGCGGCAACGCGGCGCCTTTTGCTGCGCTCTTCGCCGAGCTCAGCGGGGCACCCACGATCACGGTCGACGAAGGGCGCCACAAGCTCCAGAGCACCCCCGAGGGGCGGGCCGCCATCTCCGACTCGGTCGAGCGCTTGTGTCTGAAGTGAGCTCTGACAGCGTCGATCACTCGGGTTGATCCTGGCGAGTCGCAGACAAGTCGGACGCCTGGCGCCGACGCTGGGGCGCCGATGTGGCCCGCGTCACCTCAAGCCCCAGCGGCGGCGCCAGGCGTTCGAATCGTCGCGACTCGCCCATCAACCCGAGTGATCGGCGCTGTGAGCAGCCCGGGCCTCCAGGACCGCGCGAGCTGGGCCGATACCAGGAGGGTCCCCTGTCCTGGGATCCAGTCGTGACCCTGTTGTCGATCGCCGGTGCCCTGGCCGTCGGGTGGTGGTTCCTGACGCGGCGGCGTCCCGAGGATGCCCCTGCACCGGTCATGTGGGCGTCCGACGAGCAGCGCACCCCTGCCCGCCAGGCCCAAGCCCCGGTCGCCGAGGAGTGGGTGCCCCCCGAGGACGCGCTGGAGGCCTTCTCCGAGTCCCTCACAAAACTCCAGGCGGACAGGCGCCAAGGACCGCGGAGTGCGCTCGCAGACCACGCTGACCTGCCTCCAGCCGAGTGCCTGACTGCAGCCAGGGTGCTGGGCGTGCCCGTGATCGTGACCTGGGCCGAAGGTCACGTGAGCGCTGACCTGGCTGGCCCCCCGGCCTCGGGTGCCCTGATGCTCGACCCCGGCACCTCTGGGCGAGACACGCCCGAAGCCGGCCAGTGGGTCGGCGTCGAGCTCCGGGGCGGGGGCACCGTGCTGCGAGGGGAGACCGAGATCGTGGCGGCGCCGCACCTGGGGCCCTGGCGGCTGGCGATGCCTGCGCTCCTGCGCAAGGTCGAGCTGCGCCTGACCCGCCGCACCGGGTCCACCGACGGGGTGACCCTGCGCCTGGCGCGCACCGAAGGTCCCGGCTGGCTCAGGTTCCGGGTCTGCGAGCTCTCCAGCCAGGGTCTGGGCGTGGGTCTGGGGCGCAACACCCGCCTCTTGCGGCCTGGCGAGCGGCGCAAGGCCATCGTGGACCTGATGGGCCGC
>Ga0209992_10004922_pt1 | contig 10177 bp, 9 predicted proteins | sample 2SBtaG_2_FD_182564 | JGI IMG/M metagenome (GOLD analysis project Ga0209992, IMG submission 182564) | Deep subsurface microbial communities from Kolumbo volcano to uncover new lineages of life (NeLLi) - 2SBTROV12_ACTIVE470 metaG (SPAdes)... | ecosystem: Environmental > Aquatic > Marine > Volcanic... | reverse complement strand
ATTTTAGAAGCACAAGAAGCAAAAATCTTCTTTAATCTATTATTTAGGAAAAAACCAACAATCAGTGATTTATCAGTTCCAAAAATTCTATCAGAATCATCAGGAATTCAAATCAGAAATAAATTTTCAACGTCAATCGGAGTTAGAATTGGAAGACCTGAAAAAGCAGCTCCGCGACAAATGAAACCTCCTACTCATGTGTTGTTTCCTGTTAGTGATAAAGGAGGACCAACTAGGGATCTTCTTAAAGCATCAAGAAAAGAAAATTTCTTTGCCAAAGTATTCAATAGACATTGTAATCAATGCGATGAACCATCTATAGGAATAAAATGCTTAAAGTGTGGCACTAAGACAATTATCACTTACAGATGTTTTTACTGTAGAGATACTCTCACAGAACCATTTTGTGAAAAATGTAAACGAAAGGCACCGTCATATTCAGAAAGAAAGTTTCCATTAAAATCAAAATTATTTTCTGCCCAAGAAAAAATGGGATTACGTGCCAAAGAACCATTTAAGGGAGTAAAAGAACTAATCAGTCAAGATAAAATTGCTGAACCTCTTGAAAAGGGAATTACACGTCAAAATTTTGGTCTAACAGTATTCAAAGATGGAACTGTAAGGTTTGATGCAACAAATTCTCCATTAACTCAATTCAAACCATCATGGATTGGAACATCAATTGAAAAGCTAAAGGAATTAGGGTATTCTCATGATATTGATGGAAAACCAATTGAAAATTCAGAACAGATAATTGAACTTCGTATGCAAGATGTTATTATTCCATATGAAAGTGGAAAATATCTTGTTTCAACCTGCAAATACATTGATACATTGTTAGAGAAATTTTATGGTAAATCTTCATTTTATAATGTAAAAAATATTGAAGAACTTCTTGGTCACTTAGTTATTGGTTTGGCTCCACATACTTCAGTTGGAATTGTAGGACGAATTATTGGATATACTGAAACTCATGTTTGTTTTGGAACACCAAACTGGCATTCTGCAAAACGAAGAGATGCAGATGGTGATGCAGATTCAATTATGCTTTTGATGGATAGTCTTCTAAATTTCTCAAGACAATTTCTTTCAGATAGAATTGGTGGGTTGATGGATGCTCCATTACTTGTACAACCACTAGTTTTACCACATGAATCTCAACCCCAAGCACATAACCTTGAAGTTACAAAATTATTCCCTTTAGAATTCTTTGAATCTACCTTACAACAAGTCAAAGCATCAGAAGTAAAATCAATTGAAATTGTTGAATCAAGAATTGAAACTGAAAGACAATTTTACGATTATTTCTTTACACATTCTACATCATCTTTAACCACTTCAAAATCTCGTAGTGCATATTCAACACTGGGCTCAATGCTTGACAAATTTGATATGCAAGTTAGAAATGCTGAATTAATTGATGCAGTAAACACATCAGAAATTGTATCAAATGTAATTTCTACACATCTTGTTCCTGATTTAATGGGAAATCTTAGGGCATATGCAAGGCAGAGTTTTAGGTGTACTGCATGTGGAAAATCATATCGACGAATGCCACTAATTCAAACATGTACATGTTCTCACAAACTAATCCCTACCATCACTAGAGGTTCTGTAGAAAAATATCTAAAACTTGCAAAAAGACTAGTTGAAAAATATGATGTTGGTGAATATCAAAGGGGAAGAATTCATGCTCTTTCAGATGAAATTGAATTAGTTTTTGGTAAGAGTAAAGGAGATCAACAACTTCTAACTGATTATTCGTAGAGATTATCTGAGTTTTACGTATTCGTAAGCACCTAATTTATTATCAAAACAGAATTTCACTTTTTGATAATCTTTTCTTAATGTCTTAACTTTAGAGAGAATCTTTTTTGGATCTTTTTTATCAATTACAACTTGTTTTATGAAAGATGCAATTTCTTGCATTTCGGCTTTCTTCATTCCAAGTCGTGTTATTTCTGAAACTCCTAATCTGATACCTCCTGGATGGAAGTAATTCCTTCCAGCTTTGATATCGCCTGGAATAAGTTGTCTATTTGCAATAATGTTGGCTTTTTCCAAATCAGCTTCCACTTCTCCACCATCTGAATAATCTAGTACATTAACTGCAATTTGATGTGACTGTGTAAATCCTCTACTTTCACCTAAGACTTTGAATCCTGCATCACTTAAAGCATCAGCCAATAATTTTGCATTTTTTATTACTTGAACTGCATAATCTTTTCCAAATTCTAAAGCTTCTGCAAATGCAACAGCTTTTCCTGCCATGTGATGAATATGATGACTACTTGTAAGTCCTGGGAATGTTGCTTTTTTGATTACTTCTTCATGTTCTTTGGAACCTAAAACCAATCCACCTTGTGGTCCAAACAAAGTTTTATGAGTACTCATAGTCATTGTATCTGCACCTTCTCGTAATGGATCTTGGAATTTTCCACCTGCAATTAATCCTGCAACATGAGCTGCGTCATAATTAATATGCATATCATAACTTTTTAGGAAATCTGATAATTCTTTGACAGGATGTGGAAACAAGAATAATGAACCACCAAACATTGCCATTTTTGGAAGACGATTATTTTTTTTCAACTCCTTGACTTTTTGTTTTGTTTTTTCCACATCAATTGTCATCTCTTCGGCATCAAATGGATAAAACTCGATTTCTAAACCATGAACCAAACCTGCAGTTCCAGAATGTTCTTTTTTACCGTGAGAAATATGTCCACCAGCAGGAATAGATGGAGCCAACATGACATCTCCAGGATTTGTAAAAGCAGAATATACTGCCAAATTTGCTACAACTCCTGAAATAGGTCGAACATCAGCAAATTTTGCTTTGTATAATTTTTTAGCTAATTTCATGCATTCAAATTCTACATCATCAATGTAGACACAACCAGCATACACTCTTTCTCCTGGCCATCCTTCAGCATACCTGTTTCCGAAATCAGAAATTATTGCTTCACGAACTGCTGGACTAGGGACATTTTCACTTGCAATTAATGGAATTGAATTTTCAAACCATTTATGATGATCCTTTAATTTTGCAAAAATTTTATTATAAGATTCCTTATTTTGTGACTTTGCCATATTTTGCAATTTAATTTTCCCAATTTAAAAACACCGATACTTTATCAAATTTTCAATTCTTGATCTGGAAGGTATAAAAGGGGAATCTAGAGATTTTGCAACTATGGGTGTTCAAGCAACTTCAAAAGGCAACATGCCTGTTGTACTGCTAAAAGAAGGCGGTAATGAAACTAAAGGAAAAGATGCCCAAAAAAACAATATTGCTGCATGTAAAATTGTTTCAGAAATTGTTCATACTAGTTTAGGTCCACGAGGAATGGACAAAATGTTAGTTGATTCTTTAGGTGATGTAACTATAACAAATGATGGTGCAACAATTCTAAAAGAAATTGATGTTCAACATCCAGCAGCAAAAATGCTTGTTGAAATTTCCAAAACTACAGATAATGAAGTTGGAGATGGAACAACTTCAGCAGTTGTCTTAGCAGGTGCATTACTTGAACATGCTGAATCATTAATTGATCAAGATGTTCATCCAACAATAATTGTTGATGGATACAGAAAATCAGCAAAAAAAGCAAAACAATTCCTTCAAAGTATTGCAGATACCATTTCAGCTAATGACAAAAATATTCTAACTAAAATTGCAAAAACTTCAATGCAAACAAAACTTGTAAGAAAAGATTCTAACCAATTAGCAGAAATTATTGTATCTTCAGTACTTGCTATTGCAGAAAAAGCTGGAGAAAATTATGATGCTGATATTGATGATATTAAAGTAGAAAAAAAGGCAGGAGGCTCTATTAGAGATTCAATGATTATTCAGGGCATAGTCCTTGACAAGGAAATTGTTCATGGAGGCATGCCTAGAAAAATTAATGATGCAAAAATTGCATTAATCAATACTGCATTAGAAATTAGTAAAACTGAAACTGATGCAAAAATTAACATTTCAAACCCTCAACAACTAAAATCATTTCTTGATGAAGAAAATAGAATGTTAAAAACAATGGTTGACAAAGTTATTGGTTCTGGTGCAAATGTAGTATTATGTCAGAAAGGACTTGATGATATGGCACAACATTATTTGGCTAAAGCAGGAATTATTGCAGTTAGAAGAATTAAAGAAAGTGATCTTACAAAACTTGCAAAAGCAACAGGTGCAAGAGTAGTTACAAACCTTGATGATCTTTTTGAAAAAGATCTTGGTAGTGCAGCACTTGTAGAAGAAAGAAAAATTGAAGAAGACAAATGGGTATTTGTTGAAGGATGCAAACATCCAAAATCTGTTACATTACTTCTACGTGGTGGTTCACAAAGAGTAGTAGATGAAGTTGAACGTTCAGTTCATGATGCACTTATGGTAGTTAAAGACGTAATTGAAAAACCAGAAATTGTTGCAGGTGGAGGAGCTCCTGAAACGTTTGCTGCAACAAAACTTAGAAACTGGGCAAAATCTTTAGAAGGAAGAGAACAATTAGCTGCAGAAAAATTTGCAGATGCTTTAGAATCAATTCCATTAACACTTTCAGAAAATGCTGGAATGGATCCAATTGATACACTTACACTTCTTCGCTCAAAACAACAAAAAGGAGAAAAATGGACTGGAATAGATGTCATGAAAGGAAAAATTGGAAATATGAAATCAAGTGATATTATTGAACCACTTGCAGTTAAACTTCAAATCGTTTCTGCTGCTGCTGAATCAGCATGTATGATTCTTAGAATAGATGATGTAATTGCTACCCAAAAATCTGGTGGAGGACCACCTGGTGGTGGAGAAGGTGGAATGCCACCTGGAATGCCACCTGGTATGGGCGGTATGGGTGGAATGCCTGGTATGGGTGGAATGCCTGACATGGGCGGAATGATGTAAATTATTTTAAAAATTTATTTCAAAAGTTTATTTGATTATCATTTTTACGAACAACGTTGAATTTACCCTCATCCAAAATTCTAGTTAGTTTCAAATACGTATACCTAGTTGCATTTTTTGCATTACTTTCTGGATTCTTTCACCCATTAATTACAAACCAAAGTTTTGATAGTGTTGTAATTGGAGTTTTAGTTTTGTTTGCAGGTCTTGCAGGTGGAGTGTTATTATACAAAGCAGCAACATCTGAGAAAAATCGAATAATATTTCTTGGTGGAGGTTTTAGTTTAATGGCAGTATCATTGAATTTTATCTTTCAGCTTACTGGAAGAGTTTAGACATCAAAGTATAGATAAAATTCATGTGGGTGTGGTCTTATTGCAATCTCACGCTGATCTCTTCTTTCTAATTCAATAATTTTGTCAATTACATCATTTGTATAAATTGGATTAAGGAATTTTCTATCACTTTCTAATTCATCTAGTGCTTCACCAAGACTTTTTGGAAGAACACCGATTCCTCTTTTGAGTCTGTCAGATTTTGTCATCTTGAAAATATCTTCTTTTACTTGATCACCAGGATCCATTTTTTTCTTAATTCCATCTAATCCAGCTGCAGTAACTGCCGCAAAGACAAGATAAGGATTTGATGATGGATCAGGAGCTCTAAATTCAAGTCTTTTTAGATGTGCATACTCTTTTCCGGTAAGATGTTTTGGAACTCTTACTACTGCTGAACGATTACCTGAACTCCATGCAATATATGCTGGAGCTTCATATCCAGGAACTAATCTATGATATGAGTTAGTAGTTGGATTACAAATTGCTGATAATGCTTTAGCATGATTGACAATTCCACCACAAAAATATCTACCAGTTTGACTAAGTTCAATCTCATCATCTGGATCATAAAACGTATTTTCTTTACCTTTCCATAAACTGACATTTACATGCATTCCAGAACCTGAATCCATTGCAATTGGTTTTGGCATCATTGTAGCTACTTTACCATATTTTTGTGCAACATTTCTAATTACAAATTTGTAAGATTGAGCAGCATCTGCAGCGTTAGTCATATAATCATATTTGATATCAATTTCACATTGTCCTGCAGTTGCAACTTCGTGGTGATGATTATCACATAAAATTCCAAAATTTTTACCAAGAATATTTACACATTCATTTCTGTAAGGCGTGAGAGTATCTGCAGGCGTACTTGGATAGTATCCTTCTTGTAATCCCATTGGATATCCATCTCCTGATTGACTCCATGGAGCTTCTTTAGATTCAATTGAATATGATTGTCCTTTGTATGGAGTCAGTACATCCCAATGTACTTTGTCAAAAACAAAGAATTCGACTTCTGGTCCCCAAGTACTAAAATCGAATCCTTGTGTTTTGATATATTCTTCAGCTTTTTGAGAAATTCCTCTTGGATCTCTTGATAGTCTTCCTCTGTTTTCACCCCAATAAACATCACAAAGTAATCTAGCTGTTTTATTTTCCGTCATCCAAGGAATAATTGCAAATGTATTTGGGTCTGGTTTTAAAAGTAAATCAGAATCATCAATAGAAGTAAAACCTACAATTGATGAACCATCTAGTTTTGGTAATCCATCTCTCATCTGTTCAGGAGTAAAAGTATTAGCTGAAATTGTAGTATGATGAAAATGACCAGTCAAACCAGTAAATTGAAGATCGATAAATTGAATTCCTTCATGTTGAATTCTAGAAAAAACTTCATCTGGTGAGTATGTTACTTGAACTGCTTTACCGTGGCTAACTTTATAGGGCAATTTTTGTACTTCAATCAAACACAAATACATCCAGCATTTAAGGATTAGGTAAGAATGTCAGAATCAAATCAAATCAATATCAATTCATTACATCAAACGGTTTTACGAGAAACAGAAGATGATTCATTATTAGAAATTGATCAAAATTTTTACAGAAACCTTTCTGATTTTATTGGAAATCTAAGAAAACAAGAGTTTGATGGCGTTGAAAGTAAAATCAAAGACACTATGATTGAAATGGTAACTGAATTAACATCATTATTAGTAAAAATCAGATTAGACAAAATCTCTAAATCTTCTGATTTTGAGATTGGGTATCTTTTAGATGAGGAAAAATTCATTTTGGATTCTCAAGAAGAACAAAGAGAAAGAACTGAAATGATTCTTTCTGCAACAATTAATGGAAAATCAAAATTTCTTGAATCATTAGCTCAAAATCATAAAACAAAAAAAGTTGTCATTAGATTTCTTAATGAAGTAGACGAAATTGTAGGCGCTGATCTTGAAAAATATGGTCCTTTTAAGACTGAGGATATAGCCACAATACCTTATGAAAATGCTCAGGCATTAATTGCTAAAAATATTGCAACAAAGGTTCATTGGGAAGATTAGATAGAAATTATACCTCTGTTATTTTCATATTATATGTCTCATACGGGTGTTGATGTAATTGATTTTTTATTTTATACAATATATCCAGTAATTGGAATTTTTGTTGTTGAAGCTATTAGCAGATTAGTAAAAGCTCCAAAATGGATTAAGTTATGGACACAAGCAATTGTATCAATTGGTTTTGGAATTTATTACTGGTTTATTTTACCTGCACCACAAAACTTTCCATTAACTGCAATGGTTATGTTTGCACTTGCAATTGCACTTATTTATCAAGGAAGACGCGCAAAAATTTCTCCTGAGAAAAGCCCTTACTAGTTTTACCATCTTCCAAAAATTCGTTTGAAAATATTTGGTTTATTTCTACCACCATCTCTAATGACTTTTTTTTCACCAAATCTTTTTGCTCTTATTTGAGTCAGTTTTACACATCTATGTTCTTCAGGCAATCTATGTTCAGCACAGAATGGATCTTTACAATAATTGCAATGAAAAGGCATATCTGTTAAATCCCCACAATATGCACATTTTTCAGACTCCACAATTTGATTATAATTTTTCATTTAATAAAGATGAAGAATTTTTTAAAAGCAATATTCAGGTCTAAACATTTTTACGATGATTAAATTTAATGCGATTAAATGATTAAAGATAAAGTTGCAATAATTACTGGAGCCAGCAGTGGTATAGGATATGCCACTGCATTAGCATTATCAAAAGCAGGAGCTAAAGTTGCAATTGGTGCAAGAAGAGTAGACAAATTAGAAACACTTGCAAAAAAAATTACTGATAATGGTGGAGAGGTATTTTATCAAAAATTAGACGTTACTCAAAGATCAGAATGTGATAATTTTGCAAAAGCAGTTTTAGAAAAATGGAATTCTATTGATATTTTAGTAAATAACGCTGGTTTGATGCCTTTGAGTTTCTTCAAAAATCTCCAAGTAGATGAATGGGATAAAATGATTGATGTGAATATTAAAGGCGTATTGTATTCTACAGGAGCAGTAATTACTCATATGAAAGAAAAAAAATCTGGTCACATTGTTAATCTATCATCTGTTGCTGGAAGAGTTGTATTCGCTTCTGGAAGTGTTTATTGTGCTACAAAATTTGCTATTGCTGCATTTAGTGAGGGATTAAGAAAAGAATTCAGTACACGAGCTAACATTAGAGTAACAAGTATTGAGCCTGGTGTTGTTGATACAGAACTTAATGATACAATTACAGATGAATCATTGAAAGGATTTGTTGAGAATACAAAAAAGATGGAAGCACTACATGCCGAAGATATTGCAAACGCAATTTTGTATGCAGTTGAATCTCCATCCCATGTTAATGTTAATGAAATTTTGATAAGACCAACTACACAAGAACTTTAAGTTGACAAATATTCCTCACGTTGTAATTTTGGGAGGAGGTTTTGGTGGACTTTCAAGTGCAAATGAATTAAGAAATACTTTATCATCCTCGCAAGTGAAAATTACTGTAATTGACAAAAAAGATTGGTTTATGATAGGATTTGCCAAATTATGGATAATTAATGGTACTAGAACTTTTGAAAATTCAATTGGTTCATTAAATGAATTATTAAAAAAAGAAATTGATTTCATTAAAGAAGAAATTTTAGAAATTAATTCTCAAAATAAAATTATTAAAACTGAATCTCAAAATATTAAATTTGATTTTTTAATTATTTCTACAGGAGTAGTTTTAGCACCTCAAAAAATTCCTGGATTAGTAGAAAATGGATTTAATCTATATGATCATAATCAACTCTTAGAAATCCGTGACAAACTTGAGAGTATAGAATCTGGAAAAATCGCAATCTCTATTATGGGAATGCCTTACAAGTGTCCACCTGCACCATTTGAGGCTAGTTTACTCATAGATTCTATGCTTAGAAAGCGTGGAGTGCGTGATTCTGTGCAAATTGACTTTTACAGTCCAGCTCCAATCACTTTACCAGCTGCAGGTCCTGAAGTAAGTAAAAAAATTCTTGAACTTGTAAACTCTGAAAAAATTACTTTTCATGATTCATGTAAAATAAAATCTGTTGAATCAAAAAAATTGATTTTTGAAAATAGTGAAGCTGATTTTGATATTCTTTTAGCTATTCCTCCTCATATTGCACCAAAAATTATTTATGATTCTGATTTTGCAAAAGAACCGGGTTTTATTCCAATAGATAGAGACTGTAAAACTTCTTTTGAAAATATTTTTGCAATTGGTGATGTAACTGTATTAGCAGTTGGAGAAAAATTTGCAGTTCCAAAGGCAGGAATTTTTGCTGAAGGTGAAGGAATTACAGTTGCCAAAAATATTATTTCAAAAATTCAATTAAAAAAAGAAATTGAATTGTTTGATGGACAAGGAGGATGTTTTATTGAATCTGGAAAAGACACCGCTGCTGTTCTTGAAGTAGACATGTTTTCAAACTCAAAACCCTCCACAAATCTTTCAGAATTAACATCTGACAATCTTTCTAAAAAGAAAGAATTTGAAAAAGAAAGATTATCAAAATGGTTATAATTATTCTTCTGAATCTTTTTCTTTAGTAAGATGTTCAAGTATTGCTCTTACTTCAACATCTAATTCTTGATCATTTTTTGAAAGATTTAATTTTTCAGAAATATTATTTTTAAATTCTACATCTTCTAATTCAATACTTCTTTGTTGAACACAATCAAGATGATTTTCTCCTGTTGCAGAAATTTTATTACAAATACTACAAATTTTCATAAACTTAGTATTCAATACGACGATTTATAATTTCATTTTGTACCTCTGAGGCAAGGGATCGTCGTCTAGCTTGGTATGATACTAGTCTGGGGGACTAGTGGTCGCAGGTTCAAATCCTGCCG
>Ga0209992_10004919_pt1 | contig 10178 bp, 10 predicted proteins | sample 2SBtaG_2_FD_182564 | JGI IMG/M metagenome (GOLD analysis project Ga0209992, IMG submission 182564) | Deep subsurface microbial communities from Kolumbo volcano to uncover new lineages of life (NeLLi) - 2SBTROV12_ACTIVE470 metaG (SPAdes)... | ecosystem: Environmental > Aquatic > Marine >... | reverse complement strand
TTTCTACAATAACTTCTTCTGGTTCGGTGCTACATGCAACAACTGCAATTAACCCTGCCACAAGAGCTAGCCGAAAGAGACTTTTAAAAATTTCCAAATCTTAACTCCTGATATATCAGTAATTATTTAGGTCGGAGCTTTGATAAATATTAGTACGTACATAATTATCAACTAAGCTGAAAATTAGTATATACTAATAATTGGGTATGTCAACACTAATAAAAGAAGTATAACGTTATTTTGGTACAACAATAATTTTGCTGGCAACCATATTGCTAAAAGTTATATCTTGATTTGCGCACTGAATCAAAATAACTCCACGAGTTTTAGATAGTTCTAGTACTTTTAAATTTGCACCAGGCACTAAATTATTATGGACAAGGTATGTCAGGAGTTCTTGATCTTCGGGGGGGATGGATAAAATAATGTATTCATTACCCATTTCAGTTTCAATCATTGGTAGTGAATTAGCGACATCATGGTGATTACTACCAGGTATTTTTTGGCCAAATGCTCCAGTCGTAGGATGATCAAGTAGCTCAATTAATTTTTTTTCAACATTAGATGATATCGCATGTTCTAGCAGATGAGCTTCTTCGTAGGCATGCTCCAATCCTAAACCTAGAATATCAACAACGAGTCTTTCAGCTAATCTATGTCTTCGTACAATAAATTCGGCAGCTCTTCTTCCGGACGTAGATAATTCTAAATCTTTTGTATTAGATGTGAGTAAATCTTCTTTAATTAGACGTCTAATCATGGCACTTACTGAGGGCAATGAAGATCCAAGGTTTTCGGATACTGGTGCATTTTTTAAATACTCTGCAAGTTCAGTCAATGAAATTTTCCCTTCTCTATTTTCTTGAAGATAGAAAATAGAAAGTAGATAATTTTCAGTCACCATAGAAAGTCTTTTTCGGCTGTGATATGGGGAGGCTGATAAGATTTGATTTGCATTAGTTTTATTTGTTTTTTTATTATTACTGCTCATATTTGTACCTCATTCAGATGCAAGGATTTTACACTACTGAATTTAATATGACAAAGTTTATAAAATTATATTTACTTGTGATGCAACCAATCTTGCCTTTTCTCTTGCTTCTTCAATACTTTTTCCAATTGCTAACGCAACCCCAAGCCTCCTATGGCCATCAATATTTGGCTTTCCGAATATTCTTAGTCCTGTATCTGGTAAGGACAATGCATCTTCTATTCCTACATATTGAATATTGTCTGATGTCCCTTCTGCGACAATTGCGCAAGAAGCAGAGGGGCCAATTTGGTGTATTTTGTTAATGGGGAATCCCAAAATTGCCCTAACATGTAACGCGAATTCTGAGAGATCTTGTGATATAAGAGTAACTAATCCTGTATCATGTGGTCTGGGCGAAATTTCACTAAAAATTACCGATTCATTTTTAATAAAAAACTCAACTCCAAATATACCTTTTCCTCCAAGTGCTTCAGTGACTTGTTTGGCTATTAATTCTGCTTGATTCAGTGCTTTTTCAGACATGGGATGAGGTTGCCAAGATTCACGATAATCACCATCTATTTGTATATGGCCGATAGGAGGACAATATGTTATTCCTTTGCTGTGTCGTATAGTTAAAAGGGTTATTTCATAATCAAATTCTATGAATTCTTCTACGATGATCTTTTGAGCATCACCTCGAGCATTGGTTATAGCATAATTCCAAGCTTCATCGATTTCTTCTAACGACTGTATAACTTTTTGACCCTTACCCGAAGAGCTCATTATAGGTTTAATTACACAAGGAAATCCTAAATGATTTGCAGCTTTTGTAAGTTCTTCTGGAGATGATGCAAAGAAATATCTGCTTGTAGGTATCCCTAATTCTTTCGATGCAAGTTCTCTAATACCTTCACGATTCATAGTGAGGAAAGTGGATTTCGCAGTGGGGATAATATTATATCCCTCCATTTCAAGTTTAAGTAAAACTTCAGTAGCAATCGCCTCAACTTCTGGAACGATAAAATTTGGATTTTCTTTTCGAATTATTGATTCGAGTGCTATGGGGTCTGTCATTGTAACGACGTGGCTTCTTTGAGCTATTTGCATTGCAGGAGCATGTGCATACCGATCAACAGCAATAACTTCTAATCCAAACCTTTGTGCTTCTATTGCAACTTCTTTTCCAAGTTCTCCTGATCCTAATAACATTAGTTTTGTTGCTGCATTTTTATAAGGAGTTCCCAGAGAAATCATTTCGTTTCCTAACTTATACTACTTATTTTTCTAATGGATTTTCAGGATCATATTTGTAATTTGAAATATTGGGAATAAAATACCATATACCAGCAACTACAAAAATAGATATAAACCCACCCATGATCATAGTATAACTTGCCCCGATTATTGAAGATACTACAGTGACTTGTACTGTACCCAAATGGTTTGCTCCCATTGCAGCAAAAGAATGAACACTACTGGCTCGTCCTAATAGTTGATCTGGGGTAGTCAGTTGAACAAGTGTTTGTCTCATAACCATACTGATTGAGTCTAATAGTCCTAATAGAGCAATAATAATTAAACCAATTATAAATATAGGATTGATTCCAAAAAGGATGAGAAGAATTGCATACATTAACGTTCCAACAAGGACAATAAATCCTTTTCGAGGCCATTTATTCATATAAAACACTATCAAGGTGCCTATTATTCCTCCTATTGAATCAGCAGATGCAAGCATGGCAGTTCCTTGAGCGCCCATTCCATATAGTTTATCAGCAAATACTGGAAATAATTCTCTGTAGAATGAAAAAATCACTACTCCTATATCTAAAAGATACAATCCAGGTAATAATCTATGTCGTTTTACAAATCCTAATCCTTCAACAAGAGAGGAAATAGTTCCTTTACGGTTTTCTTCCACATTAGGTTCGCCAGAAGCTTTGATTAATGCAGGGGATAAAATGCTACAAAAGGCAGTAGTTGATGCAATGAAAAAAGCACCAGAAGCACCGTATGTTTCGTAAACTATTCCAAATAATAGTGGAGCAATAACCATAGCAATTTGTCTTGTTGAAACTTGGACAGTGACTCCATGAGGCAATAATTCTCTAGGAATTACTCTCGGTAACATTGCAGGTCTAGCAGCATTTCCTAGCATTTGAACTATAGTACAAGCAAAGGTAACTGCCCATATATGCCATACTTCTAATTTTTCCGTAAAAGCTAGATAAGCTAAAATAGCAAGAGAAATAAACACGACACTTTGTGTCATTATCATAAGCTTTTTTCTATTAACTCTATCCGCAAGAGTTCCGCCGTATAGAGCTAATGGAAGTTGAATCAACTGTATAGCACCTAGCGCTCCAACCTTTGCAATTGAACCGGTTTGATCATATATCCACTGACCACTAATCAGAAGGCGTAAAACCATAGTTATAGATTGGAATGCTAAACCAGACCAGAGAAATGTGTAGTCACGGTGTTTAAAAACAGCCCAGGGTTTTAAATCATTCGAATTATTTTTATTCATAGAGGCTCATAACTTGTATATTACAACCTTATCATTCTAGCTAATAAAGTTTTAAGAGTTAATACGTTAATTCGTGTAATTATCAGTTTAATAGAAAAAAAGTTTACAGATATGGTTTATTGAATTTTTAAAGTAGAAAATTTTTGTATACTGTAATGGATACTTGTTAAAAGTAGGGAGGGTATTATGGCAAATACATATAAACAAATGGTGGATGAACATAAACATATTAATAGCACGAAAGCCATGAGAGAGGCAGCCGTAGCTTATTTAAACACGTTGTCTTCAGAGCAAAAAAATAAGTCTACTTTTGAGTATATGGATGGTGAAAGACAATTTTGGTATTATCCACCGATGAATAGGCATGGTTTGGCTTTAAGAGATATGGATAAAGACCAACGAAAAGCAGCCATGAATTTAGCAGAAGCATCACTTTCCACAATAGCATATGAATATATGCAACAAATAATTGATCATGAAGCAATACTAGGGCCCATTGAAAAATCGAAAGGAATTATTTCTTTTGTTAGAGATTCTGAATTGTATTATTTTTCAATTTTCGGGAATCCACTTAGTAATGAGGAACCATGGGGATGGCGAGTGGAGGGCCATCACATTTCATTCCATTTCAGCATATGGGGAGACACAGTAATATCTACGACTCCTTTTTTCCTAGGAGCTAATCCTGCAGAAGTTAAAGAAGGTGATTCAAAAGGTTTAAGAATTCTTAAAAAGAGAGAAGATCTTGGTTTAGAATTATTTAATAGCCTAGACAGTAACCAACAAGATATAGCAAAAATTGCAGATGAACCACCATTTGATATTTTGACGTACAACTCGACAAAAGCTGTACTTATGCAGGAAGAGGGTTTATCCGGAAAAGAAATGACAGGAGTACAGAAAGAAATATTATTATCATTACTTGATGAGTATCATTCTGTTTTTCCTCAAGATCTATATCAAGAAAAAATAGATAATATACAATCCAAAGGTTTAGATGAAATGTATTTTGTCTGGGCTGGAGGTAGTAAATTAGGCCAACAACACTATTATAGAATTCATTGTGGTAATTTATTTATTGAATATGATAATCGTCAAAACGACGCGAATCATACTCATTCAGTTCTGAGAGATGTGGAAAATGATTTTGCTGAAAATGTTTTACGTCAGCATCAACTACTATTTAAAGTTTTATAAGGAGTTTTCATGGGATTGCAATTCGGTGTTTTTGATCATATAGAACCAGTTAAAGACGCGCCTTTACAAGATGTGTATCAATCAAGACTAGATCAAATACAAAAATTGGATAAAGCTGGATTTTATTGTTATCATCTGGCAGAACATCATACCCCTGCAGTACATAGTTTAGCCCCATCTCAAAATGTGTTTTTATCTGCAGCTTCTCAGGTTACTAGTAATATAAAGCTTGCACCTTGTGTATATGTATTACCACTTCATCACCCACTAAGACTAATAGAAGAAATTAGCATGTTAGATACACTTTCAAAAGGCAGAATGGAAATTGGTGTCGGACGTGGTGGTGTTATGGAAGCTTTTTTCTGGGGACAAGAAGCTGATTCTGAAAGTAATTATCAAAGATATGTTGAAACGTTAGAAATTATGCGGCGTGGATTAACAAACGAATATCTTAATTTTCAGGGTGATTTTTATGATTTTGATGAATTACCTATGAGGATGCATTCATTACAAAAACCGTATCCTCCATTGTGGTATATGCGTAATGCAGAAACTGCAGCAATGGAAGGAATGAATACCATGGTTGTTGGTTCATTAGATAGTATTCATAAAGAAGCTGCAAAATATAAAGAGAAATGGGAAGAGTATCAAGGTAAAGGTACAAAAACTTTGCAAGGTGAAGATCCGAAAATAGGTTTAGTTGTACACATGACTCTTGCTGAAACTGATGAAGAAGCCATAAAAATCGCTCAACCTGCTTGGGAACAATATCGATGGAATTTAGAAGCACCAAGAAGAATGGAAGCTGAAAAACGAAACCTAGACCAGTTTAAATCAAGTAATCCCAATCAATTTGGTTTCGTAGGAGAAAGACCACAAAATGCTCCTGATCGTGAGTTGAGGAAAGATATTTCAGCAGAACTTGAAAAATTTGATGATGGTAAAAAAGTACAAAACCCTGGACGTTTAGGAGGAGTTGCTATGGCTGGATCTCCTGCTTCCATGATGGAATATATGGATGAATATATTGAAAGTGGAGCTAATTATTTCGTTTGTTCTTTTCAATGGGGGTCTATTTCTAATGAGGAAGCAGAACAAAGTATCGAATTGTTTACTAACGAAGTGATGCCTAAATACCTTTAATATGTAAATCTGAAACTATATTAATCTGGTCAGCAACTATTTGAGAGTCTTCCTGTGGAAGAAAATGACTGCAATGATCATATTGAAAATCTGTTGCATTTGGAAACTCCTTCCATATTCCTGGCCATGTTACCGAGTCTCTGAAAGGTTCGCCTGTAGGGTTAGGTGTCGTGCCTTTTTCTCTTGAACGTAATATTTTTACTGGGCATTCGATTTTTGCAATATTATCTAATACTGAAGGACTAATATAAGCACCATACATACTGGCTTCTATTTGAGGAGGGCAAGTTAGATGATAGGTGTCTTCTCCTTCATTTTTTACAAGTCCGTGGTTACAATAATCTTGTAATGCTTCTTCTTCCCAATTAGCAAAATTAAAATGTGTTCTTAAACGGTCAACCATTTGTTGAGGTGAATCCCAGCTATTTCTCCTTTTTGCTGAAGGGTGGCCTTCAGTCATTTTGGGTCTTTCAGAGGTTTCTTCATATCTTTGACGATTAAATAAGCTTGGGTCGCACAAAACTAATCCACCAAAACGATCTGGGATTAATCCCGCTACTGTTGTGATAATATACCCACCCATTGAGTGACCAACACCAATAACATCTTTTAGATCCATTTTTTCAATTAATGAAATAATATCAGGAGCAAAAGATTCCCAAGGGTAGGGGGGTGGAGATTTTGTACTATAGCCATGGCCCCTAAGATCTAATGATATAACATGTTTGTTATTCAGTTTTCTAATAACATTATCCCAGATTCTGCCGTGGAATCCTGTTGCATGGCAAAATAAGATAGGAGGTCCTTCACCTTCCCATTCGTATGCGCAATAAGTAAGGTTTTCATTTATATCGACGAAAATAGATTTTGGGTTATCTTGCATAGTTGTTTTCCAATGATGTTTTAGGTAGTAAGGTCGCGGTTTTTAAATATTGCTATTGAAATAGATACTACAATTAATGATAACCCGCTAACAACTAGAAGTTCTGTTATATCAATACTTGTATTACTAGTATCGATAGAAGAATAGTATTTAAATAAAGAAAGATTACTAGTTGATTCTAATACATCAGGTAAAAATTTATAAAATCCGTTCCATAGATACGATACTATTGTTATGAGAAAACTTAAGCCTAAAGTCAGACCTTTATTCCCCGTAATTGCACCTATAGCAAAACTAATTGACGTATATCCGATAGCTAATGTGAAAACTTCAAATCCTGCACTGATAATTACAGATGATTGTAGACTATTCATCTCAAATGAATTTTTAAATAAAATAACGGTAAGCGTATAGAGTAATGAAATCACTAGCATTCCTAAAAGGATTGCAAGGAATTTCTCAATAGCTATTTGCACTCGAGAAATTGGTGTTGTTACTAGTAATTCTAAAGTTCCATTACTTTCTTCACCAGCAATTGAATTAACTGCATTTATAATTCCATAAATAATTAGTATGAATGGGAGGAATAATCCATATACTTCGATATTTAACCATCCAGCTGGGGTGGAAATACCAACGTCAGAGGAACCACCATAGAAAAGAGCCTTCATTTCCTCAGGAAGAGCATCCATTAGGTCATTAAAACCTTCACCAGCTTCTTGCACAGCTGGATACATTGTCATAACAAGAAAAACCATAAGTACAGTACCTAGATTCCAATAAATTAAGGAACGTTTTTGATCATATATTACTTTAGTTAATATTCTAGATAACATTCTTACTTACTCTCGTAGTAGTTCATAAATAGATCTTCTAATGACGGTTCTTCACTAATTATGTTAAGAACTTCAAATTTACTTATTTTTTTGATTACTGAATCAAGTGATCCAGTAACATTTAATTTTATTGAGTTTGTTTCTGATGCAATTTTTTGTACATTTTCTATAGTATCGAATAGGGCAGTTGGAGGAGCTTCTTTAAATTCAATTTCAATAGTTTTAACAGCATTTGATTTTAATATTTCTAGTTCTTCTTCAACAATTAACTCGCCCTCTTTTATAAATCCTACAGTTTCAGCAATTTTATCAATTTCTGAAAAAATATGAGATGAAAGGAAAACTGTTGCTCCGTTATTTTTTGATTCTTGTACCAACTCTATTGTAGTTTGCTGCAAAAATGGATCCAAACCACTCGTTGGTTCATCTAGTATTAATAATTCAGGTTTATGCATAAAAGCTAGTACTAATCCAAATTTCTGCTTATTGCCTTTAGATAGAGTTTTTATTTTTTTTGTCGGTTCACAATTTAACCTTTCGATTAATTCGTTTACATAGTTCCAATCAGTTATCTTTTTTAAATTACCAAAAAACTTTAGTAATTCATTTCCAGTTAATTTATCATACATCGATAATTCACCAGGTAGATATCCTATGTTGTTGAACATACTGATATTTTTTTGTGTGGGTTGCTTACCCAATATGCTTACTGTTCCTTCGTTAGGATTAAGCATGCCAAGAAGTGTGCGAATAGTAGTAGTTTTACCTGCTCCATTTGGACCAATAAATGCATATATTGTATTTGTATCTACTTCAAGATTTAATGAAGATAAGGCTTTGAATTTACCATAATATTTAGTAAGATTTTCAATTTTAATTGCGCTTGTCATATTGTCATTTCCTATTATCGATAAAGTCTATAAGATTTTCAATCAGTACGCAATATCGACATGAGTTATGATAATGACCTTTGTAGTACAATAGGAAAATATATAAAAGGATGGTTATGTGATAGTTTTATTTCAAGTTGGTTTAGGTGGAGCTTTAGGTGCAATTTCTCGATATCTATTAGCGACATATATAGAATCCCTAGGATATAATAATCAAGTATCAATCTTTGTTGTTAATATTTTAGGAGCTTTGGTTGCTGGGTTTTGTATAACAACATTAGAATTAACAGTTGAATCAAAAATCTTCCAAACATTTTTTGTAGTCGGGTTTTTAGCGTCATTTACTACTTTTTCAACAATAGCAGTAGCTACTGATCAACTTTTTATCAGAGGGCAATATTTGATTGGGTTGATAAATATCACAGGAAATATATTTTTTGGATTACTAGCTGGTTTATTGGGCATAATGGCCAGTAGGGCTATAAATTAGTTACCTTAAAGGTAAAGTGTGTATTTTAGTCTTTTGGTTGGTCTTAATACTTTCAGAATAAGATAATGAAGAGTGAGATAAATTAATTCCACAGCTACTACAATATCTTTTTAATGTAAGAGGGAATCTAATAATATTGTCGCAATTAATGCATAAAGTAGGAATTTCCCAATCTCTACCTTCTCTGATCCATTCTTCATGACTTTGTTTTTGTTTGCCACGGCCATGAACAACATTGCAACTTAGACCATTATGTTGTTCTTCAAGGGATCTTTTATCGTAGGGTTGTTTATCATCGATGTCTAAAGAAGCTCCACACCAGTAACAGAAACGTTTACCTCGTGGAGGGTGTCCACATATCCTGCAATTTTCAAATGAGAATTGAAATGGCTCTATCTTGTTCATAGACTATCCAATTAGGTTGTAAATTTAGGTTATTATATAGCTATTATGCTAATATGCCAAATCGGGATGCTTAATATTTATTTATTTCTTTTGAATAAATTGGGAAATAGGCTTGGAGTTTTTGACATATATTCGTAGTATTTAGGTTTAGTATTGATAAGTTCAGATTCTAACATAGACACGCCTGAAATTTTTATCATCAGAAATGTTAGTAAAAATGGGCTAATCAAACTAAGATATCCATATTCTGAAGAATACCCTATAATTCCTATGCCAAACCATAATACTATTTCTCCAAGATAGTTAGGGTGTCTAGAATATTTCCATAATCCGGTATTGCAAACACTTTCTTTTGTACTCGATGTTGCGTGTTTTTTCTTGAAAATAAACATCTGAATATCAGCAATGCTTTCTGTTAGTAATCCTATGAAGAAAATGGATACTCCAAGATAGTCAATTATGGATAATGAAGAGGGATTATTGTCACCAAATATAACTATTATAGGTAATGAGATTATACACATTAAGCTTCCTTGTAAGAGAAATACTTTAAAGTAGCTTGTAAGCCAATATATATCCCCTGCATTTTCTCTGAACTTTTGGTATCTCCAGTCCTCAGGTTTGTTAGCATTTCTTATTGCTAAATACCCTGAGAGTCTTGCACCCCATATAGTTACAATTACAAGAATTAATAATTGCCGAATAGAAATAATTTCAAAGTAGAAGGAATTCGTTATTGCTATTATGATAAAACCTAGTCCCCAAACGATATCAACAATAGATGAATCTCTTAGATATATACTGATTAACCATGTTACAGTTACAACA
>Ga0209992_10004917_pt1 | contig 10181 bp, 11 predicted proteins | sample 2SBtaG_2_FD_182564 | JGI IMG/M metagenome (GOLD analysis project Ga0209992, IMG submission 182564) | Deep subsurface microbial communities from Kolumbo volcano to uncover new lineages of life (NeLLi) - 2SBTROV12_ACTIVE470 metaG (SPAdes)... | ecosystem: Environmental > Aquatic > Marine >... | reverse complement strand
TTGCGGCCTTATTAATTGCCAAATGCATTTCGTCATGATTCAAATTCCCCTGTAAAAGTCGAATCATTTCGGGGTGACGCATGCGCATTGTTTCCAGCAGTTTGATCCCATCGTCTTTCAGGTGATGACGACACAGAACTAGATCGGCTGGGTTGTCTTTGAGGGTGTCTAAAGCGTTCGCGGAAGAGGCTGCCGACAAAACTTGGTAATGCTCTTGCAGGCAATGCGTTAGTGTTTTTTCCGATTTAGCGTCAAAGCCGGTAAGCAAAATAGAGGAGTTACCATTCACGACAGCGATCTAACTTTCTTTTCGAATTGAAAACTAAGTATGCACTTTAGCATGTGCAGTACCATTAAAGCAACTACGGTTCGGGTCTTTAACCAACGTTTTTCAAAAAAATTCCAAATTACCAATAGATTCTTGTTTATTCGAAAATTGATAGAGGCAATTTGTCAATTTCGGATTGTACATTATCGAGTCATCCTGACTCGTAAACGTACACAAAGTGAATCCCACCTTGTCCATTCCATTGGCAGCCGTTAGTATTAAACCCATGGGTATCCATTGGATTCTGAATGTGAAACGTCCTGTATCAGTACTATTTCTGCTGGTGAGTCTTTCATCGCAGCTTCAGGTTGTATTTGCTTGCGATCTGATGGATGGTCAACCTAAGCCTGTTTGCTGCTGTGAGGACGACATGACAAGCGGCTGTGAAATGGGTGGCGGATGTAATATGGATGGAAACATGGCTCTCAATCCCGATTGTTGTAACGTTTCGGTAGACAGCCTTTCGGATGTTACTATGGGTAGTCCGACATCGATATCCAGTCTAGTTGCCCTACAATATGCGGCGCAACCACCCCCTGTATCGCTTTGTACTCTTATTCCAAGGTCTTATCCAGAATTTGGCAGTGGATTCCTTCCTCTAATTCCTCAAGCTGACCAACACCTCGGCCGTAACGAGGTTTACCTCGCTACGAAGCGCCTCCGTATTTAGAAACATCTCTCGCCCGATATTGTTCGACGCGCCTGCGCGCTGATTTCTCACGCGTGGTGTTTTGTCTTTTCGTTATGAGAGGTGTTTATGATCCGCAAATTTCTAGTGACCTGGCGGCATTGGGTTGTTGTGCTGCCACTATTTACAATCACCGCGTCGTCGCATGCGGCTGAAACCCTACTTTTCGAGGGAAAAGCCGAGCTGTCTTTGGTCCGGCTTGTTGCAGCGGTATTGTCCAGAAACCCTGGCTTGCCAGCGGTACAGGCAGCGTGGGAAGTTGCTGGTACGCGTATTGAGCAGGTATCGGCACTGGACGATCCCCGGCTATCCTATAAAATAGCGCCCGAAACCGCAGGGGTATCCGGTCTGGATTTCGGTCAGAAAGTGGAGCTTTCCCAGAAAATACCCTGGCCGGGCAAATTGGGCCTCCGCGGTGAAGCTGCGCAATACAAAGCCGATGCCGTCCATCAAAACCTCGAAGCACTGCGTTTGCAACTTGTAGCCAGAACTAAAATGCTGTTCGCGGACTGGTATTTTGTTCACGAAAGCATTCGCATCAACCGCATCAATCAGGATCTATTGAAGGAATTCCAGGGTATCGCTATAACCCGCTACAGTACAGGATTGGCAACGAAACAGGATGCTCTGCGTGCCGATGTGGAACTCAAACTGCTTGAACACCGGTCAATCGTGCTAGAAAGGGAGCGGCGCGCTCTTCTTACCAGAATGAATACTCTGTTGAATCGCACACCCGATGACCCTATACCACTGCCGCAAAAGCTACCTGAACCGGCATTGTTAAAGGACGCCGTATCACTTCGCGGCCAAGCTCTGCAATCGAGACCTGAACTCAAAGCTCAAATGGCGCACATCCAGGGATTTGAAACTCGAACCAAACTGGCTCAACGCGAATTCTACCCCGATTTTAACCTGTCAGCGGGTTACAACAGTCTATGGGACAGAACTGAAAAACGTTTCACTCTTGGGGTCGGCATTAATATTCCTTTAGATCAGAGCAAACGCCGTGCGGCAGAGTCAGAGGCCCACGCAAAACTGAAACAGGCGCAATGGGATAACATCGATCTCTCCGCAAAGATTGAGGAGGAAGTACAAATCGCTTACGACCGGGTCCAGGAGAGTCGTCATGTGCTCGTCCTTTATCGGAATCAGCTATTGCCTTTGGCCGAAGAAAACCTAAATGCTGCAAAAGCTGATTATCAGGCGGGTAGCGGTGATTTTTTAGCCCTAATCAGCGCCGAAAAAAATCTCATGCAAACCCAACTGCAGGCCGAGTGGGCGTTAACCGATGCGCATCGACGATTGGCCGAGATTGAGCGGGCAGTGGGCCAGGTCGAACCATTTACCGCCGTTGATCAACTCGGGAGGCATGAACCATGAAAATTTCCAGGAAAGTCGTATTAACGGCGATCATACTGATCCTGCTGGCATCCGTGGTTGCTGGCATCGTTCTACTCAGTGACAAAAAGAGTAAATCCATGATGATCGAAGATGTGGGTCCGACCCACTTGGCCGGGCCATTTCGAATTCAACTAAGCATTAATCCAGAAAAACCCAAAACCGGTAAAAACCGCATTACCTTCGTTGTCCGAAACCAGGATAACCAGCCAGTTAAAGACGCGGAAATTAGTGCTGTCGCCGAAATGCCAGCAATGGGCGCCATGCAGGCCATGACTGTGCCGGTTGAAATAAACCCCGTAAATTCAGGTGTTTATCAAGGTGAATTTGAACTGCCGATGGACGGCACCTGGCCATTGACCGTGAAAATCAGTTCCGTGACCCAGGGACAGGCCCAACTCACCTTGGACATGGCGACCAGCCGGAAGGGGCTGAGATTGAGTACAGCAACCCCGAGCAGCATGACGCCAGAACGTCAGGTTGAAGAAAGCTTATTGCCATCTTCGAAACAACCGACCACGTTCCGAGTGGATACTTACCGCCGCCAGCTTATCGGCGTGACGACTGGAACGGTGGCAAAAAAACATCTCATTAAAATCATTCGAGCAGCTGGCAAAGTCAGTTATGACGAAACCCGACTGACCGATATCAGCCTCAAATTCGACGGCTGGATCGGCAGGCTCTATGCCAATTCCCTGGGTGCGCCAGTCACGAAAGGGTGGACACTGTTCACCGTTTACAGCCCGGAACTGGTCTCGGCTCAGGATGAATACCTCGATACGCTACGGCGAAATAGCACCGGTTCTAACGGACTAAGAGCCGCAGCCCGTCGGCGTCTTACCTTGTGGGATATCGGCCAAGCTCAGATACGGGCGCTGGAAAAACGTGGAAAAGCCGTGGAATATCTGCCTATCCCATCCCCGGCTAGTGGGATTGTCATCGAAAAATCGGTGGTATCCGGCACGGCCGTTAGGGCGGGTGCGCGATTATTGCGCATTGCTGATTTATCGACTGTTTGGGTGGAAGGACAAATCTATGAGTCCGAGCTCCCCTGGGTTCGGGTTGGTATGGGGGCGGAAGTCGTGTTGCCGGACATTCCAGGCCAGTCTTTTCCGGCAAAAGTAACATTTATCAATCCGTACCTCGAAGGCGATACCCGTACAGCGCGGATACGGGTAGAACTGTCCAACCCTGAAGGCATTCTGCGCCCCGATATGTATGCCCACCTCATTCTAAAAGTTGATCTGGGACAACGTTTGGTCGTTCCCGAAGAGGCTGTCCTTTTCGCTGGCGAAAGGCGTATTGTTTTTCTAGATCTCGGTGATGGACGGTTGCAGCCACGAAAAATCCAAACAGGTCTTCGAAACCGTGACCTGATCGAAGTGCTTCACGGGTTGAGCGAAAGCGACGTCATCGTTACCTCAGGTAACTTTCTGATTGCGGCGGAAAGCAAACTCAAGGCGGGGGTCGATCAATGGTAAATGCAAACGAGGAAATTCCCAACGGTCCTATCGAAAAACTGATCGCAGTTTGCGCCCGTAATTCGGTGATGACCCTGCTTCTGGTTTCCGCCTGTGCTTTTTGGGGTTATAGATCACTGATCAATACCCCTCTGGATGCAATCCCGGACCTGTCCGATGTACAGGTCATCGTCTATACCGAATGGCCTGGGCGTAGCCCGGATCTGGTCGAGGATCAGATCACTTACCCGCTGACTACAACACTGCTGGCAGCGCCAAACGTTGAATTCGTTCGGGGGCAGAGTTTTATGGGCCTGAGTTTCGTCTACGTCATTTTTGAAGACAGTACGGATATCTATTGGGCGCGCTCGCGAGTCATGGAATATCTGAATTCGGCGGCTGCCGATCTACCCGATGGCGTGCGTCCAACCCTGGGGCCGGATGCCACCGGCGTCGGCTGGGTTTTTCAATATGCCCTGGTGGATAAATCCGGTAAAAACAGCTTGGCCGAACTCAGAAGTTTGCAGGATTTTCGCCTGCGTTATTGGCTGGAGCCGGTCGAAGGCGTGGCGGAAGTGGCGTCCATCGGCGGTTTCGAGAAAGAATATCAGGTTACTGTAGACCCCAATAAACTTGCGGCCTATGGTATCTCCCTGAACCAAGTCGCTCGGGCGATTCGCCGTTCTAATAATGACGTTGGCGGCCGTGTTCTGGAAATTGCGGGTCACGAGCATTTTATCCGGGGACGTGGGTATATTCACTCCACGAAGGACATCGAACGTATCGTCTTGCACACCAGCACGGCTGGCGTACCCGTATCGGTTCGCGATCTAGCGACGGTCAGCTTGGGTCCAGCGCTACGGCGGGGGTTGGCCGAACTGGATGGTGAAGGCGAAACGGTCGGCGGTATCGTCGTGATGCGCTACGGTGAAGATGCCCTCGCGGTCATCGAACGCGTCAAGCAACGTTTAAACGATATTCGTGGTTCTTTGCCGGAAGGCGTCGAGATCGTGACCGCCTATGATCGCTCGGGTCTGATCAAACGCGCCATCGAAACGCTGAAAAATACGCTGATCGAAGAGATGATTGTGGTCGCCATCGTGATCATGGTGTTCTTACGCCATTTTCGCTCCTCCCTGATCGCTATTTTAACCTTGCCTATCGCAATTCTGCTGGCTTTTATCCCGATGTCCCAGCAACATCTGACCGCAAACATCATGTCCTTGGGCGGGATTGCGGTTGCCATCGGCGCCATGGTGGATGCTTCCATCGTGATCATCGAGAATATCCATAAACGCCTGGAAGGCCAGGCGGATGCAGGTAATCGGAATCGGCGAAAAATCATCATTCACGCCATGCAGGAAGTGGGGCCAAGTATCTTCTTCTCATTACTGATCATCACCGTGGCTTTCTTCCCGGTGTTCGCCCTGGAAGGTACCGAAGGCCGCCTGTTTAAGCCGCTGGCGTATACTAAGACTTATTCGATGGCTTTCGCGGCGCTACTTGCCATCACCTTTACCCCGGCGCTGGCCGTGCTCTTGATTCGCGGCAGAATCCAGGGCGACAAAAGCCTGTTGAATCGCGTTTTGGTTGCTTTATATGCCCCGGTGGTACGCTTTTCGATACGGTTTAGATATTGGGTCATTGGATTTTCAGTCCTATCGCTGGCCGCTACCCTACCGATTTTTTTGAAGCTGGGTAACGAATTCATGCCGCCGCTGAATGAAGGCAGTATTTTGTATATGCCGACGGCTCTACCCGGAATATCCATTACAGAAGCTGGGAAAGTACTGCAGTCCATGGATCGGCAATTAATGACCTTTCCCGAAGTGGAGCGGGTATTTGGTAAAATCGGTCGATCCACCAGCCCCACCGATCCAGCCCCGCTGTCGATGGTGGAAACCGTCATCACCCTTAAACCGAAGGAGCAGTGGCGCGAAGGCCTAACATGGGATGCTTTGATTGCGGAAATGGATGAAAAGATGCGTTATCCGGGTATGCCCAATATCTGGTGGATGCCGATCCAGACCCGCACCGAAATGTTAGCCACTGGCATCCGTTCCAGCTTGGGCATTAAGGTTTTCGGCGATGATTTATCTACCATTGAGGCCACGGCGGTTCGCATAGAACGCGCACTACAAAAAGACCAACGCACCCGCCCTTATACTCGTAGCGCCTTTGCCGAACGGCTGACCGGTGGCTATTTCCTTGATTTTAATATCGACCGGGATAAAATCGCCCGTTATGGTCTCACAATCAGTGATGTGGAAGAGGTCATAATGGTGGCCATTGGTGGATTAGCAGTTTCTCAGACCATTGAAGGACGCGAGCGCTATGCTATCAATCTACGCTATGCCCGCGAGTTCCGAGATAATCCCGAAGCTCTGAAACGCGTACTGGTGCCGACGCCTGGTGGCGCACAAATACCCCTCAGTCAATTGGCGGAGCTTGAGTTTCTGACTGGCCCACCCATGCTACGCAATGAAGACGGCCAACTTGTCGCTTTTGTATTCGTGGATGTCAAAGGTATTGGCATCGCCGATTATGTCAACATGGCACGGCAAGTGGTGAATGAAAAGGCTGTTATACCCGCGGGTTACCGGATCGCCTGGGCCGGGCAGTTTAAATATTTCGAGCGCGCCAAGGCAAAACTTCAGATCCTGGTACCTCTTACCTTGTTGATCGTTTTCCTGATGCTCTATCTCAACCGAGGTTCGATCGCCGAGGCATTGATTATCCTATTGGCAATCCCTTTCTCCCTCATCGGGGCGGTGTGGCTTTTATATTGGCTCGATTACAACCTGAGTATCGCCGTGTGGGTCGGCATGATCGCTCTGGCTGGTCTCGATGCCGAAATGGGCGTGCTCATGATGCTCTACTTGGGATTGAGCTACCAACAACGAGTCGAGAAAAACCAGATAAATAGCTTTCAGGATCTGGCCGAAGCGATTGTGCAAGGTGCGGCACGCCGCATCCGTCCAATGTTGATGACGGGACTGGCCACGTTGGTGGGTTTGGTCCCCATTCTGTGGAGTACTGGCGCCGGAGCCGATGTCATGCAGCGGATTGCGGCGCCTATGGTGGGTGGGATCGCCTCGGCGTTGTTCATGGTATTGGTGGTTTTTCCGGCCGTGTTCTCTTTATGGAAGCAATCTGAAGGACAGGATTAATTTATCCTTGACCTGGAATCCGATACTACCCGCTATGCGGGTAGTATCGGATTTATTGGGACGATCGGATTCAAGTATTTACACTGGATGGAACGCCACGCCACAGTATCGGAAAGTCTGGGAAGGACCTCGGAAATTTAATGCCCCGAACGGTCTTGCTGTAGCGCACGACGGCACCTTCTTGACGAGTTTCGGTGAAAAGGGTGGCGGACCGGCACAATTCCAGCACGCAATTTCGGTTGCAATTGCCGATGATGGAACAGTATTCGCCGCTGATTATGGGAACAACCGAATCCAAAAATGGAAGCCAAGCTACTGATGAGCACATACCGTATCGGAGAAATTTCAAAAGAACTTGATCTTAGCGTGGATACCCTGCGGTATTATGAAAAGATAGGCTTGCTTCCGCCGGTAACGCGTAACGAAACACGGATACGGATGTATACGGACAAGGATATTTCCCGTCTCCGGTTTATCCGGCGCGCCCAAACGATGAAGTTTTCGCTGACGGAAATTGGGCAACTCCTTCAATTCCGTGAAGATCCAATAGGCGCTAAACCGTTGGTGCGGCAGATGGCTTTGAAGAAACTGTCAGCAATTGAAAAACAAATCGAAGATTTACAGACGCTTAGAAATGAACTCCGCCCACCGGTAAGCCTGTGTGGGGAAAGCAAGGGTAGTTGTCCGATTATCGAGGATATTGATCGATAAATGGCGCATAAATACACCACACACTAAATAACTGCGATTAGGCTGCGAGGATAAACTGCCAAAAAAACGCGACGCTTTTGAGAGCAAAAGTCCCATTTAGTCAGATCCTTTTTGAAGGCGCCGATCACGAACTTAACGAATTCCCCAAGAAACTTCGACGACACGTTTATCTATGGTTCTATCGTTACCTTCAGTCCAAATCACCATTTCCCAACCTCGACCCCCATGGCTGGTAGTGACATCGAATAATTCGCGATGTAACTACCAGCAAGGGACCGCTCATCACGATAAAATTTCTTTCTAAGTTTTCCTGTCGTGATCATCGTACGACGGTGACGGGGCACGACGCATGGTGGAGAACCTCCGAACTAACGCTACCCAATAAGATGCCTTGGACATCTGATCGTCCACGCGAACCCATGACAATTAGATCAATCCCATGATCTTTAGCGTATTTACAAATTTCCATGGGCACTGCTGTTTCACAAGATCGAATATTTATATCAACGACCCCCGTGTTGATTGCGGCACAGAGCATATTGGAAAAAGGGTCGTCCAAATACGTCAGGACAGACTCATGAAAACTAGCGCAGGAAAATTCACTCATTACTTTATAATTGACATTATATATTTCCATTATCTCCTTGTTCCTAATATGCATCAATGTCAGAGAAGCTCCCGTCAAACGCGCTATTGTAAGTCCGATCCATGCCGCATCCAGGGAGGTTTCTGAATGGTCAATAGGAATTAGTATATTGATAATAGGTATATTCATATTAATCGCCTCCAATAAAGTAAATTTATCTGGCTAAGCAGATAATTCAAATACCCTACATTTCCCTGCTCAAAGGCAGTGTAAACAATACCCACCAAGCATTTTTATTTTTGTGTTTTCTAAGCTCATCACGCAAAAGATTAGCGATTCCTTACTGGAATATAGGGTCTTTGAACTTCAATGGATTTTATTATAAAGCCCGTACCTACGTTCGGAGTCAACCGAGTATTAAAGCTCACAAATTATTAAATAAAATGCTTGACTCTGTACTGTAATACTGAATGTATAAATAAATACAAGTTCTCTATAAGTTAATAGTGGAGACGAAAATGAACGATAGATCCAACAAATATATATTTCTTTTCATTGCTGGAGATGTATTTGCTGCAATCAGCATTCTCCTTTCGAAAATAGCTATCGCAAATTTAATGCAACCTGCTCCATTTATTCCTAATGAAATCGAAGGAACCCTTATCGTCGTAGATCAACAATCTGATGAATTTATCCTTGATTTACTTAAACAATTGAGGCATTTCGTATGACGAAAATAGGCCGCTCTATTACAACCGTTATTATAATACTGTTGGCGATATTTTTTGCGGAAGGTTTTTCTAAAACTAAAACGTCACCCTTGCAAAAACCAATATTTCAAAGTGTTGGAACGGTTGTTACCGTGGAACCGGAAAACGGATTCATAAGGATCAAAGATACCAATCTTCCTTTTTGGTTAAAAACTATGACCATGCGACTTCGGGTTAAGGATAAAAAAATCCTCAACACACTCGAATTCGGTAATCAAATTAATTTTTCCGTTGCCAAGCATGGTAAAGACGTTTTTATAAGCCAAATTACAAAAAAGCAATAGACGTAAATTCGGTTGATTTATATAAGGCTCCATTCTTCTGATGCACAGATTGGCGCCTGTTCAATTTATCGACCAGTTTTGGCTATCCAATCCTCGATATCCTGTTGACGAAGCCCACCACTCAAAGCACGACGGTTGTGATGTGCCTCATAAAAATAAGTGCGTGGCAATTCACCATACCAAGTTGAATCGATCTCATAGCGCAAACGGGGCGCATAAGCCTCTGCGAATATCCACGACTCAACGTTGCTACCGAGCCCATACTTAATTAACATCGTCTGGACCGCTTGTGTGTAGCTCGCATCATCCATGGAAATCATCACGATATCGACGCGAGGATTTTCTCGAAGCGTATTGGCTATTAGATTGAGGTCCGCGATACACGGCGGGCATGCTATCGACCAAACAGCCATTAAAAACGGTTGACCCTGACGGGCATTGAGAATTTGAGACATACTGCCGGACACGAACAGCCGTGTATCATCTGCCTTTACGCCTTGGATGCTACCCGCCCAAACCAACAAGCAGGCGATAAAATAGAGGGTGACACTAACCGTAGATTTTGGTTTATTATCCAACATTGCATCATACCTCTTATTCGATTGGTAAAAGGCGGTATTCGTGATCCACAGTATTCCAGGACAAAAATACCCTATCATCGTCAGTGACTAGAAACGGGTGATCCGCGGCTGATTTCGACTCTGCGATTGTTCCATTTAATGACCATGTGGTACCCCCGTCGTTCGATTGCATGGCCTTTATCCGCGTGGTTTCCCCGTCAAATTC
>Ga0209992_10004915_pt1 | contig 10187 bp, 11 predicted proteins | sample 2SBtaG_2_FD_182564 | JGI IMG/M metagenome (GOLD analysis project Ga0209992, IMG submission 182564) | Deep subsurface microbial communities from Kolumbo volcano to uncover new lineages of life (NeLLi) - 2SBTROV12_ACTIVE470 metaG (SPAdes)... | ecosystem: Environmental > Aquatic > Marine >... | reverse complement strand
ACTCTTTCAATTTGATTGATCGGATTAATCTGTTCTTTAAAGGTAATCCTGATATTACTTTTTCTGATGAAGAAAAGGTTTGGGTAGATCGGGCTGCAAGTACTGAAACTCCTGCTGAGGTTCTTGACCTTGCAGAAGAGCTCTACAAGTGGATGGAAGAAAACGAATCAGAAACCGACAATCACAATTCTGGTGAAGAAGGTGATGAAGGTGATCCCTCTGATGAAAATGACGGTGCCTCTGGTGGTTCCTCTGGTGATGATGGTGATGAAGAAACTGGTGAAGGAAGGCCTTCTGCTGGTGATGAGAAAGGTGAAGAAGATGGAAATGATGCTCCTGCTGGTGGTGTTGGTGACGATGGCAACGATGACGCTGATGGCGATGCCAAAGTTGAAGAAGGCGAAAGTTCTGAAGTAGGTGGAAAAAATTCCTCTGGTGGTGGTTCTGTTCCAAAAGCAACTACTGATGCTTCTACCAAAGCTGGTATGGATGCCCTTCTGGACAAGTCTGCTAATGATCGGGGATATGGTCGAATTCCTAAAGTTAATCTCTCTGAAATAATTCTTCCTTACAAAGAAGTGATTGAAGAATTTGATGTGGCATGGAATAAGGGTAAGGAAAGTAATGGAACTCTCTTTTGGGATAGTACTCTGGAAGAGTTAGAAACTCTCAGGAATGATAACAAGAAAACCATTGCTTACATGGTCAAAGAATTTGAGATGAAGAAGTCTGCTGATGCCTATGCTCGGGCTGCTACTTCAAAAACTGGTTCTTTGGATATGGGTAAGTTACACACTTACAAATACAATGAAGACCTGTTCAAGAAAGTAACTACTTTGCCCGGCGCTACAAACCACGGTATGGTTATGGTTATTGATTGGTCTGGTTCCATGTGTGAGAACCTTAAAGGAACGGTTGCTCAGTTGTTCAATTTGATCTGGTTCTGTCGCCGGACAAAAATTCCTTTTGAGGTATTTGCGTTCTCTGATGCTTATGGTCGAGATCGGTATGGTAGCCCTGTGTCTCCAAAAAAAGTATTTAAGGCAGGGGATATTGCTCTGAATGATTTTAAATTGCTTAACTTCTTCTCAAGCAATATGACTCTTACTGAAGAAAACAAGATGATGCACAGTCTCACAATGTTAAGTGAACGATATAGCCGGCTTTATCGTGATTGGACAATTTCGGGATATCCCTACAGCGAACCTAATAATATGCGGTTGGGTGGAACGCCTCTTAATGAGTCAATCATTGCGATGATGGATTATGTTCCCAAGTTCAAGTCTGATACTGGCGTACAGAAAGTCAATACCGTATTTCTGACTGATGGTGCATCAAATACTCTTGGCGGTGTTTGGGACTATGACTTGGATACTGAAACTGGTGAGTACAAAGAAATTAGAAAGACTTTTGCAAATCGGTATGATCACACTACCGTTTCAGTTATCACTGATCCAGTAACAAATAAGTCTTATGAATTCAAAGCAGGAGATAATGTTACGGATGAGTTGATCAAGATTCTGAAAAGTCGTGTTTATGATATGAATGTAATCGGGTTCTTTATTGCTGGTTCTGGTAAGTCTGGTCGAGTTGATAAACGAACTCTTCAGTATCTTCTAGGAGAATATGATCGTGACATTATCATGGAAAAGGTAAAGTTCATTAATAAGAACAAGTATCTTGCAATTACCTCAGCTGGGTATGATGAGTACTATGTACTGCCCGGTGGTTCAAGTCTTGGCGTTGAAAACGCTGGTCTGAACGATGAGCTAGTTGGTGCTTCCAAGGCAAAGCTTAAGTCTGCCTTCGGTAAGTCGATGAAGGGTCGTATCTCAAGTCGCCAGTTGCTTAATAAATTTGTCAAGTTGGTGGCGTGATAAAAATGTCACACTTCATAAAAAAAGCCAATTATGCTATTGACATATCCTAGCCCATGTGTTAGCTTAGGATATAAGATGAGAAAACAGAAAAGGATTGAATATGTATCTCTCACCTCGTAAGAAACAGTTTGTTGATATTGCCGCTAAAATGTTCGGTGATGGTGCAACGATTACGAAAGCAATGACAAAGGAAGCTGCTGCAAAAGCAGGTGTTCCCTTTCCAACATGGTTTCGTAAAGCGTGTTCTGTTGGTTACAATGCGTATAAATTACCTATTGAGGGTGGTGCTTCTGCTGCTCCTATTACTGCTGCCCCTGAGAATGCTGAGGCATCAGTTGTTAATTTGGTTGCATCCAATATGGAAAAACAGAACTTGATTCCTGCTGCGTTTGAAGGGTTCGTACCTTGGGGCAATTTCTCCACGATTGAGAAAGTTGTCAAGTCTGGAATGTTCTATCCTATCTTTGTCACTGGTCTGTCTGGTAACGGTAAGACTCTCATGATCGAACAGGTCTGTGCCAAACTCAACAAGGAACTCATTCGGGTCAACATCACTATCGAAACTGATGAGGATGATCTGCTCGGTGGTTTTCGGTTGGTCAATGGTGAAACCAAGTTTGTTCCTGGCCCTGTGATCGAAGCAATGGAACGGGGCTGCACTCTACTTCTTGATGAGTGTGATCTAGGTTCAAACAAGTTGCTTGCTCTACAGCCTGTTCTTGAGGGCAAAGGTGTGTTCCTCAAGAAGATCAACAAGTGGGTCACTCCTAAAGAGGGATTCAATGTAATGGCCACTGCCAATACTAAAGGTAAGGGCTCTGAAGATGGACGGTTCATTGGAACCAACATTCTCAACGAAGCGTTCCTTGAACGGTTTGCGATTACGATTGAACAGCCCTACGCTTCGGTTGGTACTGAAACCAAGATTATCAAGGCAGCCATGAAGAAGTATGGTGCTGAGGATAATGAGTTTGCTACTAACCTAGTCACTTGGGCTGATGTGATCCGTAAGACCTTCTTTGATGGTGGTGTCGATGAAGTCATCTCCACCCGCCGGTTGGATCACATTGTAAAAGCGTTTGCAATCTTTGGTGATAAGATGAAGGCGATTGAACTCTGTGTCGCTCGGTTCGATGAGGATACTAAAGAGTCATTCCTTGATCTCTACACCAAGATTGATGCTGGTATCAATGTCGGTGAAGAGCCTGAGGTTCCTAATCCTTTACGAGAAGGCGCTGATACAGAAAATGCTTTCTAAATTCTGCACGTTACTTCCCCAACTTCATGGTTCCAATCGTGGGACACTAAGAAAATCAGAGAGGGAAACCTCGTAAATTTATAAGGAGAATTGAAATGAAATGGTATGATGCACTTAAACAACCCCAACTTGCAACGATTGTTGAGTCAAGCTTTGACCATAAAGATGTCATAGAGTACCGTAGTGATGATGAACTTGAGTCACTCTATGATAGATACCTAGATCGTACTGGTAAGGAAGGCACTAAGGAGGGTTGGGATATGTTTATAAAGAATAATCTTTACAAGAGGCCTGGAGCTCCAAGGGTTAAATAAATTTTGTATAGGGGTTGAAATTTAAAAATTAATCCCTATATATAATAGTACAGATGGCGATTCGTAAGTCCATCGAAGGGAGTTTTTGAAATGGTTCTCCCCCAAAAACCATTTCACTTTAACGCATCGCCTTAATGGGGTGCATAATATAATCTTGCTTTTAAAGGAGATAAAAAATGGTAAGAAATACACTTAGTCTAATCGACAACTTTAATCAACTAACCCCTTATGCCGTAGGTTTTGATCGTATGTTTGATACGCTCAATCGGTATGTGGATAATAATGTCAATTCCACAGGGTTTCCACCTTACAACATTCAGAAAGTAGGTGACTATAATTACACAATCGAAATGGCTCTTGCTGGTTTCAGTAAGAACGATATTGAGGTGGAAGTAGCCGAAGGTACACTTTCGGTTCGATCAGACAAAAAGGAAGAACCCGAAGATGAGTTTACTTATCATAGGGGGATTTCGTATCGTAAATTTGAACGTAAGTTTACTCTTGCAGATGATCTAGTGGTGAACGGTGCGAAACTTGAAAATGGTATGCTCACGATTGAACTTGAGCGTATCGTGCCTGAAGAGAAGAAACCTAGACTAATTACAGTCAAATAATTCTCATAAAATATTGGAAAAGGGAGTTGACTTTGGCTTCCTTTTCCTTTATTATGTTATGATGAAACAAATGAAATACAAATATGATGAGGATAAAGCGTTATCCGAATTGAAAAAATACATCGACTCAACATATGATGAACACTATAGTAAGAACAAGTTTCAAGCTACAGAGTTTATTATTGACGGTGGACATGGTGAAGGTTTCTGTATCGGCAACATCATGAAATACGCACAACGATATGGAAAGAAGGGTGGAAAGAACAGAAGTGACTTGCTAAAAGTAATTCACTATGGTATTATTGCCCTATACATTAACGAACTTGAAAGTAAATGATGAATGAAATTGACAGATTGGAATTTCTAGTTGAAGAGATTGGTATTCTGAGAACTAGAGTGACAGGCCATGGAACAGGGCATTACAATACTACCATTAATGTTCTGGAACGAAGAGTAGAAGAAGTTAAGGAGAAGTTAAAGAATGAGACTTAGTAATGATACGGTTGCTGTATTGAAGAACTTTTCTTCAATTAATCAGAACCTTGTGATAAAGGCAGGCAATGAAATTAGCACAATGTCTGCTATGAAAAATATAGTTGCGAAAGCAGATGTGAAAGAAAGTTTTCCTCAAGACTTTGCTATCTATGATTTGAATGAATTCCTTGCTGCACTATCTCTTTTTGAAAAACCAGATTTGGAATTCAAAGATGATTTTGTAAATATTACAGAAGAAAATTCTTCTGGTAAATTTTTGAACTATTGGTATTCTGATCCATCAGTTGTAACTACTCCGACAAAGGATATTTCTATGCCGGAGTGTGAGATCAGATTTTCATTTGCTAACACTATTCTATCAGATGTACAAAAAGCAGCTGCGGTGATTGGTGCTCCAGACATGGTTCTAGAATCAATGTCAGTCGGTAAAGCTATTCTAAAGGTAACTGATAAGAAAAACTCTACTGCAAATGATTATGGAGTTGGTATTGATGTTACTAATGCTGATGGTAAAGATGTTCCATATAAGTTTTGGTTCAAGGTTGAAAATCTAAAACTTATGTCTGGTGAATATGATGTTGAAGTATCCTCAAAGAGTATCAGTCATTTTGTGAATGGAAAAAACAGTATCCAGTATTGGATTGCTTTGGAACCAGAATCATCTTACGATGCTTAATTTGAGGAATTTATATTATGGAAAACTTTTTGTGGGTGGAAGAATACCGCCCAGTGGATGTGCAGTCGTGTGTTCTGCCAAAAGAATTACAGGAAACTTTTTCTGAGTTTGTAGAACAAGGGTATGTCCCAAATCTAATACTGTCGGGTGGGCCCGGCATTGGTAAGACAACAATTGCCAAAGCAGTTCTGAGTGAACTTGGTTCAACCTATATGATGATCAATGGCTCCGAAGAGTCTGGTATTGATGTACTGCGAACCAAGATCAAAAACTTTGCGTCTACTGTGTCTCTGCATGGTGGGCGTAAGTATATCATTCTGGATGAAGCAGACTATCTAAATCCACAGTCTACTCAACCAGCCCTACGTGGGTTCATGGAAGAGTTTCATAAGAACTGTGGATTTATTCTTACATGCAATTACAAGAACAGGTTGATTGAACCGCTACACTCTCGTTGTAGTACGGTAGATTTTGTTATACCCAAATCACAGAAACCTAAACTTGCAACAAACTTTTTGAAGCGTGTTGAAAGTATACTGGAACAAAATTCTGTTAAATATGATGAGAGAGTTGTTGCCGAAGTTATCAATAAACACTTTCCTGATTGGAGAAGAGTTCTAAATGAGCTCCAAAGATATTCATCTTCTGGTAGTATCGATGCTGGAATACTGGTAAATATATCAGAGGTAAATATACGAGAGCTCATGTACTCCATGAAAAATAAGGAGTTTACCAATGTTCGTAAGTGGGTTGTGGAAAACCTCGACAATGATCCTACTCGTTTGCTACGTCGCATTTATAACAGTTTGTATGATTATGTTGACGGTTCTAGTATTCCCCATGTGGTTATTATATTGGGTGAGTATCAATACAAAGCGGCATTTGTTGCGGATCAAGAAATCAATATGCTCGCTTGTCTCACGGAGATCATGGCGAGGGCGAAGTTTAAATGATTGAAGTTCTTGACGATGTTTTAGAATTACATAACGCAATATTAGTTGATGATGCAGTTAGAAAATTATCATGGAACTACTATTACAGCTCTGAACCAAGCAAACCAAATAAACACTGGCACGTTCTGTGCGGTCACAATGAGGGAGAGTGTGTGGCTGCTGGATATGATTGGGCTCACTATATTTTTAAGGCTGCAAAGAGAAAATTAGAAAATTTTAATAATACATTACCCCTGTATCAGCACCTTGATTATGAGAGAATTTATTGCAATGCTCACACGTTTGGTATAGAACCACATCTTCATATCGATGATGGTCAGTTTACCATGATATATTATCCCATACTGGATTGGAAACCAGAGTGGGGTGGTGGGACATTGATTAAAGATAAGCTGGTAGATTATGTTGGAAACAGGTTGGTTATTTTTTATGCAGATTACCCACACAAGGCTATGTCCATATCCAGAGAGTGCTACGATTTAAGAACAAACGTGGTTTTTAAATGTCATGTATGAATTGAAAGACTATCTTAACGCAATAAATTATACAAAAGAACCTCTTTTGGATGGCGATGATGAGCAATGGGAAAAGAAATATCCTCCGTTTATTGTAAATAAGTGCGTAGCTCCCTTCCAAGATACCCTTATGTTGGTGAATGAGATCAATCAACTACATCATCTTGACAAGAAACTTCAATTTGACTTTTTACTAAATAGTCTACGGAAAAGGAAACGATACACTCCTTGGATGAAGGCGAAGAAATTAAAAAATCTAGAGTATGTTAAAGAGTATTATGGGTATAATAATGAAAAAGCAAAGATCGCTCTTGATATACTATCTGATGAACAGATTTCCGCTATAAAACAAAAGTTAAATAAAGGTGGAAGAAATGGAAGAAGTTAGTTGGACACAGGAGCAGATGCTTGAAGTATCTCTGAAAGAACCTGATGATTTCCTTAAAGTGCGAGAGACATTATCTCGCATTGGCGTTGCATCCCGAAAAGAAAGAAAACTATATCAATCCTGTCATATATTGCACAAGCAGGGACGATACTATATTGTCCACTTCAAAGAACTTTTTGCGCTTGACGGAAAGAAAACTAATCTCACAGAGAATGATATAGCAAGACGTAATACCATTGCTGGTTTGCTAAAAGATTGGGGCTTAATTGATGTACTAGGTAGTGCAGAACCAGCTGCTCCTTTGAGTCAAATTAAAGTTCTATCCTTTAGAGAAAAAGAAGAATGGACTTTGGAAACAAAATACAATATTGGAAAGAAAAAGGATTGACTTTTTTACTTATGTGTGATATAACTACATAATGCAATTTTACACTAATGTTCTACAATACGGAAACAACCTTTTAATTCGTGAAGTCAAAGATGGTATTCGTAGTAATCGCCGAGTTCGATACGAGCCAACTCTTTTTGATCTAGTAAAGACCAGAGAGGAAACTGGTTATAAAACTCTGGATGGTCGTTCCGTTTTACCCCACAAATTTGATTGTATTAAAGATGCAAAGGCTTGGATTGAAACTAGATCAAGTCAATCTGATATTGTCTTTGGTAATACACAATACCCTTACTGCTGGATTGCTGATGAATATCCAGAAAGAGTTGAATGGGACTTAGATAAAATCCTGATGGTGACGATTGACATTGAGGTAGAATGTGAAAATGGTTTTCCAAAACCAGAAGATGCAGCAGAACCTCTTTTGTCTATCACTATCAAGAACCATCAGTCTAAACGTATTGTCGTTTGGGGATTGCATGAATTTGAAAACAGCCGTGATGATGTAACTTATATACAATGCGAAAGCGAAGTGCATTTGATCAAAGAGTTTCTTTCATTTTGGGAGAAACATACTCCTGATATTATTACAGGGTGGAATACTGAGTTCTTTGATATTCCTTACATTTGTAATCGTATCAAGAATGTATTTGATGAGGATGAAGTCAAACGTCTGTCACCTTGGAAGAATGTATTTGCTCGTGAAGTATATCAGATGGGCCGTCAACATCAGGTATATACACTGGATGGCATTGCTGCACTTGACTACTTTGATTTATATCGTAAGTTTACATATACAAGTCAAGAACGATATACTCTTGATCATATTGCTAAGGTAGAACTTGGTGATCAAAAGGACGGTAATCCTTATGATACATTTCGTGAATGGTATACAAAAGACTATCAGTCATTTATCGAATACAATATCAATGATGTGGAACTAGTTGACAAGCTAGAAGACAAGATGAAGTTAATCGAACTATGTTTGACGATGGCATATGAAGGTAAGGTCAACTTTACAGATGTTCTTGGTACTGTGCGCTATTGGGACATTGTTATATACAACCATTTGCGTGAAAAGAACCTTGTAATTCCACAAAAAAGAGATCATAAGAAGGTTGAAAAGTTTGAAGGTGCGTATGTAAAAGACCCACAGGTAGGTATGCATAAATGGGTTATGTCATTTGACTTGAACTCTCTATACCCACATTTAATCATGCAATATAATATTTCACCAGAGACATTGGTAAATGGTGGTGGTAAACCAGCTGAAGGATGGGTTGACAAAATTCTGGATGGTGTAATGGTAAATAGTACAGAATATTGCATGACCCCGAATGGTGCCTTCTTTCGCAAGGACAAACGGGGGTTTCTGCCGGAACTAATGGAGGGTATGTATAATGATCGTGTCAAATATAAAAAACTTATGCTCGACGCTCAGCAGTCGTATGAATACACTAAGGATAAGAAATACCTCAAGGACATCTCAAGATACAACAACATCCAGATGGCGAAGAAGATTTCTCTCAACAGTGCTTATGGTGCAATTGGTAACAATTGGTTTCGCTATTTCGATCTTATGGTTGCTACAGCAATCACTACTTCTGGTCAACTATCTATTAGGTGGATTGAAAAAAGCCTTAACATATATCTTAACAAAATTCTTGGAACCCATAATGAAGACTACATTATTGCCTCTGATACCGATTCAGTTTATATCACTTTTGACAGATTGGTTGATAAAGTGTTTGGAGAGAGAAAGGAAACTAAACCTATTATCAAATTCTTGGATCGTGTTGCAAAAGAGAAGTTGGAACCATTTATTGGCAAGTCTTATCAAGCTCTTTCTGAAGTAACTAACGCATATGAACAAAAGATGGAGATGGGTCGTGAAGCCATCGCTGACAAGGGTGTGTGGACTGCCAAGAAACGATACATTCTTAATGTATATAATATGGAAGGTGTTGAGTATTCAGAACCCAAACTCAAGATTATGGGGATTGAGGCGGTAAAGTCGAGCACCCCTGCACCATGTCGAGAGAAGTTGAAGGAAGCGCTCAAGATTATTATGGGTGGAACTGAGAAAGAGTTGAATACCTTTATACAGGATTTTCGTGAAGAATTTATGTCATTACCACCAGAGGATATTGCATACCCAAGATCAGTAAACGGTGTCCAGAAATATACAGACAACACACAAAGCACTTATGATCTTTCGAGTGGAAAGAAAGTAGAGTATGGTTTCTTCAAATCTCGAGCCCCCATCCACTGCAAAGGAAGTATACTTTATAACCATTTGGTCGCAAAGAACAACCTATCAAATAAGTACCCTTACATACAGGAAGGGGATAAGATAAAATTTATTCATTTGATAGAACCAAATGCATATCAGTCTAGTGCATTTTCGTTTATATCTTTTATGCCAAAGGAACTTGACTTGCATAGAATGATAGACTACAATACACAATTCGAGAAGTCTTTCATCGAACCTCTTAGGTTTATCACAGATAAAATTCATTGGGCTATCGATGGATCATTTGGAAGTCAGGGGTCATTAGAGGATTTTTTTGGATGACATTGACATCATCTGTTGAACATAAAAAGTATATAAAGATTTCTAGTGGCAATTATCGTGTCTGGGCTGAATGGATTCTTGATTATGAACAATACAAATATCCTGATGATTTGGATATGGTTTCTAAATTG
>Ga0209992_10004914_pt1 | contig 10188 bp, 22 predicted proteins | sample 2SBtaG_2_FD_182564 | JGI IMG/M metagenome (GOLD analysis project Ga0209992, IMG submission 182564) | Deep subsurface microbial communities from Kolumbo volcano to uncover new lineages of life (NeLLi) - 2SBTROV12_ACTIVE470 metaG (SPAdes)... | ecosystem: Environmental > Aquatic > Marine >... | reverse complement strand
TAGTACGTTATTCAGAATAATAGATAGACACTTAACAAACTGGTACACAAAAACCCCGTCCGCAAGGATGGGGTTTTATACTGTATATATCGCAATGATTCCTTGAATTTAACATCATCAGAGAAACTCCTATTCATCGCATCATTTATGTGGATGATGAACTGGGGTGTCCGTTTAACACAATCTTTTATAGGTTATGCTCTTTCTTAGTCACTCAGGTTATAACTATAGTGAAAGAAGGTGTGAACGAATTGTACAGTGGTTCGTGAATGAATACCTTCCTCGTCACAAGTTCCAACTTCATATTGCCCACAAAGGACTCTTGAGAGAGGGTGTATTTGGTTGGACATGGACTACTGATTCTCAACACAGACCTCGTGAATTTGAGGTGGAGGTGCATAATCGTATGACACCAGAGGATTACACTAAAACCCTCTTACATGAACTGTGGCACGTTCTACAACATGTAAAGGGTACTCTTAAAGATAAGCATAATAAACGTCTTTGGAAGGGTATAGACCATTCTGAGACTGATTATGATGATCAACCTTGGGAGAAGGAGGCACTACAAATGGAAGAGGTGCTTTATAAAAAATACACCCAATTCCTACTTGATTCCTACATTTGACAAATTCTATTTTTCCTTTATAATGATGAAAACTGCAATCAAAACTGAGTTTCTCTGTGTTAAACCACGTTCGGATTACGCACAGGAAATGTTTGAACACTCTATGTATAAGTTACATTCATGTAGAGTAGTGTGGAGAAAAAACGGTGAAGTTGGTCTTGAATCAATTACTAACCGTTATAACTTTACAATACGTGAATCTGGTGATGATGATTGGGAAGTTATTAAATAAATAACAATATGATAGAAATTCTTCTTGCTACTTCTCTTCTTACTTGTGAGTCATCACAAGAGATAGTGGATGGTATTATTAAATCTAATGTAGCAAGTAGAGAAGAACTTATTGAAGTTATTAAAGAAAACACTGAACCTACATGTTATGAAAGACCAGAAAACACTTGATGAAAAAGTAACACCTCATGAGAAATGGGATAGAGCTCGTTCTATCTTTATTGAATCTTTAATGCAACCTGATCATCATCTACGTAGTTGTGCTTATAATCAACAATGTTATGATGAGTTGATGGAGATTAGGGATTATGTTATTGATAAAACTAGAAATATGATTAATCCTAGAGTTCCAGCATCAAAATTTGGAGAGAAGAATGATCATGTAGAACCCACCATTACTACACCTAATGGTGAGATTAGTGAAACTTTAATGAGTGGAGCATTGGGTGACTATTATATGACAGAGAAGAGAGAGTACTAGGCATAAATTTTTGTTGCGTTAAGTTGCGAAATGAACACAAATATGATATAAATAGTATTAGTCACCGAAAGGTACAATACGGAGAACCAAATGCATTAAAGGTGTATATTATGTGTAAATTTATGGAGAAGATTAATGCACAACTTAATATCTTATAATCAACTAGCAGGAGAAGAAACTTTCGATCCCGATAATGATCTAATCGCAGATTACTATCAGTGTTTAATCGAATGTGATGAGAGTCAATCAGTTTGTAAACGTATATGTAAGGAGGTTTTAGTTTAAGTAAACCTTAGCAAAACAAGAATCAATAACCCCTTGACTTTTTAGTTGAGGGGTTTTATACTGTAAAAAAAGAGGTCTAATGGCGAATGACAGTGATTTAATCCAAGAACTTAGAACTATTGTTGAAAGATTGGGTGGAACAATGGAGAGGATAGACGGATATAAAAGTGAAGGTCGTCAATATAAAAAAATTGTGATAGAATATGATTCAAGAGAGTGGAAAAGAAATGAGATTTAAAGCACTTGTCCATGTCAGATTGAGAGGATCTGTATCTGATGCTGCTGGTAATGCAGTTATGAAAAACGTGCATTTAGTTGCTCCCAGTCTTAAACCTCATTTGTTGAGGATAGGTAAAGCAATAGACTTCTGGTTTGATGCTGAGACTGAAGAGATAGCAAGAGAAGAAATGGATCTTCTATCTGATAGGATGCTTTCCAATACTGTGATAGAAGATTGGAGTTATGATTTGATAGAAACGGAAGAGACTGGTATAGGAGATATATCAAATGATAATGCAGGTACATCTAAACACCACCTATTTGATAACAATGATACATAACACAGATGCTATGGAACAAATGAAAAATCCCCTCAGTCCAGTTAAGATGGTAAGAGAAACTTACTCTCGCTGGTTACAGAAGAATATAACTGAGGTACAGGTACAGTTTAAGGATGAAGAACCTGCATGGATACCTTACACAACACTATTAGCAATGCAAGAGACAGATGAGGGATGAACTGTTAGAACTATTAAAGAAGGATGCTTATAAAAAGGGTGAATATACCCTGTCATCTGGAAAGAAGAGTGAGCATTATGTAAATTGTAAACCAGTTACATTAAGTGGTAGAGGTCTTACTCTTGCTAGCTTATTGATGTTACAACAGGTGAAAACTTCCTATGTTGCTGGTCTTACCTTAGGTGCTGATCCCTTAGTGAGTGGTGTATCATTAGTGTCTGCTCTTGATAGTAGATTAGTGAATGGTCTTATCGTAAGGAAGGAGGCAAAGGGTCATGGCACACAGGCATGGATAGAAGGATTGCTACCACCTGAGGGAACTATTATCACAGTATTGGAAGATGTAATCACTACTGGTGGTTCTGCCATCAAAGCAGTAGAGAAATTACGTGATGCTGGTTATGTCGTGAATACTGTCGTTTCTATCGTAGATCGACAGGAAGATGATGAAGCTAATGCTGCCATGAAATTGTCAGCATTAGAACTTAAAAGTCTCTTCACACTAGATGAAATAGCATCTATATAATAATAGTTTGTATAACACATTACAATGGCAACTATCACATTACAATCACCTGATGGATCAACTGAAACCTTTGAATGTGATGAAGATACATTTATTTTAGATGCACTCGAAGAGGAAGGTTTAGATCATCAATCATCATGTAGATCTGGTGCTTGTTCATCTTGTGCAATGAAACTTGTAGAAGGAACTGTTAATCAAGAGGAACAAACTTTTCTTGATGATGAACAAATGGAAGAAGGTTATGTATTAACTTGCGTGGCATATCCCACATCTGATGAAATTACATTACTAACAGAACAGGAGGAAAATCTGTACTAAATACTAGTCCAGACGTAAATTAATATGGTTAATGTCAAACTTATCAGACAAAAAAGCAGCAAAGAAAATTATTAAACTTGCAAAAAAACATCCAGAGTGGTATAGTGAACAAGATGTATATTATGCTAAAAAAGTTAGAAAACAACTTAGACAAGAGAAACAAGCACGAAAGGAGAATGAACTGAATGAATCAGGAGTATAGTGAAAAGGAATATTGGGAAGGTAAAGTTCCTGATGAATTGTTTGAAGAATACTTAAATAAGTATGGTTATGAATACACCCCTACTGATTATCACAAAATTCCATCACGTTATTAATTATGGCACTATCTGAACAAACACTAGATCATTTACTTGAAGCAGAAGGTAACATTAGAGCAGCAATTAAATGTGCTGCGGTGAATGAAAAACCATTGGTTGTAACTCAATTATCTAAATTATTATATGATATTGATCAACTTAAAGAGTTTGAGAAGTTGCAAGATATTGTAGATGCTCACATGAAAAATAGTGATTAAGTATTAAGTTATACTATAATAGTATAAAGACAATATAAAATTTATAGATAAATCATATAACTATGTTATAATATCCTCACATACCACCATAGAACTATGATTAACCTAGACGAGCGATACCTATCCTACTTGGATGGTAGTAAGAAGATGAGAATAGATGGCATAGAAGAAAAGGTTGAATCTTATGGTTGGCACTGTGATGGTAATGATATTATGGGTCACTATGTAACTACAGAGAATTATAAGTTGTTTTACAATATGGAAGGAGGATTCACTAAAATGGTTGCACTAGAGGAACTGTCACAACCTCTTCCCAAACCTGCTCTTGTTGATGTATAATAGATTATAGATAAAAATTAAAAAATGAAAATAGCACTTGCGGCATTGTTGGCACTCACTCCTGTTTCTGCTCTTGCGGATGATTATCAAGCAGGATACTCTAATCAGAGAACATGCCATAAGACAGAATATAGAGAGGAATATATTCCAGGAACAGAGGATAATCCTGGTTATGTAAAGTCATGGAAGGATACTATTGAAGTTCCATGTGAAGATGTTAATCCTGATGTTGGATGGAGAAGAACTACACCACCAGAAAGACCATATTATCGTAGGCATGTAACTGTTTATGAGGACACTAATGATTGTAGTGATGGTAAGATTGCTGGTGGATTACTAGGTGGTGGTATTGGTGCTGCTGTATCAAGAGGTGATGGACGCTGGTGGGCAATTCCATTAGGTGCAGTTGTTGGTAGTCACATTGGATGTGATCTTGCTGGAGGTTGATAAAGGGGGTCATCCCTAAAGTGTTTCTATTTTATACAATGATTTTGTGATGACATCTAAAGGATTTGGTAATAAGATATATGCTTATACTGATGAGGATCGGTATGAGGGGAGGATTGCAAGAAAGTTAAGACCTAGATTAAAAGTAGGTGGTACTGGTAGAGAAGTAGCAAAAGATCGTATTGATGAGCAAGATGGAACTTCTCAACCAGTAGCATTAGTTCAAAAGAGAGTTTATACTACAACTTTTTGGGACACTGGATTCCATAAATGGTTGGAAGATCATGGATATGTGAGAGTTCGTAAGAATCGTGAGTGGTTTGAGATTTATGTTGAAGAACTTGATAAAGAGATTGAAGCATATTCTAAGCATTTAGAAAGTTTTTCTTATGAGATTAAAGGAAATTATATTCCACGCACATTACAAACTAAAGTATCTGAGGAAGTTTGTAATCTTTGGAATGGTAATACTATTATTCAACCATTAGATCTTTGTCCTCGATTTGGTAAAGACTTTACTCATCTTGATGTATTCAAGAGATCAGGATTTCGTGTAATGATTATTGCATCCTATTGGTTAGGATCAAATGAATCTTTAATTAAGACTGTTAACGAGAGATTGGATGTGTCTGCTGATATTGAAGTTATTAAACCAAATTATGATTTATATGTAAAAGCACTTAGAGAAGGAAAACGTGTATTGATTGATGTATCATTGCATGTAGATAGTGATAAGATTGATAGTCGTCTCTTGGATGTTCTTAAAGAAGAAGATGCTTTAATTGTTGTAGATGAAGCAGATTATGGTGCATGGACAGATACTTCTAGGTCTATTCTTCACCAATATAGTGAGTGTGGTAATAACTTAGTTTTGCTATCTACTGGTAGTAATATTGAACGAGCAATGATCGGAGCTAAAGGTGATATTCAAACTCCTATTAGATATACTTATGCAGATTTAATTACATTGAAGAAACAGGGTGACGAGACTTATAAAGAATTGGTGGAAGTTACTTGTTATAATTTAGATGCTACTCAAGCATTTATTGATGAACAGAATAATATGTTACCTGAAGATCGTCTTAATATGAAAAAACTCTTTGATAAGAGAAATACTCATGTTCAACGTGAATTTAAGAAACAAGTATTATTTGATAAAGAAAGAGGTAACGATGTATTTGGAATCTACAGTCGTCATTGGGGTCAGATTGATCATCCTGCTGTTATGGTGTGGTGTCCTACTACTAAATCAAATTTAAATAGTTTGGCAAAAGTGTGTAAAGATCCTGATTATAATATTATTGTGTTGCATGGTGATGAGCATACAAATAGGGGTGCTGAAGAATATGTAGAAGAGTCTATTAAACAAGCAAAAGAGGAGGGAAAAGAAGGTACAGTCATTTTTTCATGTGGTATGGGTGCTAGATCTTTTTCTATTCCTAATATTATTGCTACTGTAGATTGTTTTGATGGTGGATCACTCGCTCCTGCCACTCAACGTGCTTCACGTTGTTTAACACCAGGATGTGATAAAGAAATGAGTTTAGTTGTTAACTATACATTTAATCCTAATCGAAGTTCATCTTTTGAAACTGATTTAATCTCTTCCGAGATTAATAAGGATGGTGATACTGATTCTGCTGTAAGGAGAATTCATGGAGTTATTAACACTCTTAAGGATAGAGACACTTTCATGTCAGAGAAAGACTTTCGTGAATATATTACTTCCTCACAGAATCTAAGGAATATGGCATCTGCAACTATAGATTACTCTGAGATGTATAATAATACTGAACTGCGTGAGTTGTTGCATGATATGAAGAAACAGATTGATACTAATAAAAAGAAAGGTATTATTGATGATGCTAAAACCTATATTGATAATAAAGAGAAAAAGAAAACACAGAAAGAAATTAATGAAGAAAGAAAGGCACAATTAGACTTTAGATCTAAAGTTTTGAAAATAGTTAATAGTGCTGGAAATATTTCATATCTTGCATTGAATACTAAATCATTTAAAGAAGGTTTAGAGATTATTTCTAATGATCCTGATAAGGATCTTGCATATAAAAGTCTTGTAGGATTAAATGCTTCTGTTGTACTAGATAAATTCTATCCATACTTTAATAAGACTTATATGGATTTAATTGTCTCTAAAAACACAATCTCTGGAACATATAATGATTTTAGTTATGAAACTTGTGATCATCCAATAGGATTATTTGATAATGTAATTAATAACACAATAAATAAAAATATCCTTTACTTTGCTAAAGAACCTGGTTTTGGTGTTTTAGATGATTTAGAGAAATGTTCTGTTAATAATAATGTGACTGTGGTTTCATGCTCTCGTGGATATGTTGATTTCTATCGAAAAAAAGGATATAATGTTGTTGGTTTAGATGATGATTACCTTCTACCTATTCTATTAAGTATGAAATTTGATGTCCTATTAGCTAATTTTCCTTTTGGTGATGATAATAGTCCAGGAAATAAAAGAGGTGGTAATCCATTATGGTTTAAACTAACTCAACTTGGATTTAAGTTCCTAAAGGATGATGGTATTGCTTGTATCATTAGTCCAACAACTATTGTATCGGGTGCTGATACTTTTACGAAGGGATTTTTAGGTAAAGATCGTCAATATGATTTGAAAGATGTAGATTTTAGTGCAGATGATCATTTTGATGTGGGTACAAAAATTTGTAAATGGACTGCCATTAAGAGTAAAACAGAGGGTAATAAAGTAAAGATTAATGATGGAAGAGAGTTAGATACTGATAATACTTTACACATCACTAGAGATTCAAAGTTGGATAATATTCTGTCTCAATTATTTTATGCTAATGAACCTAAATTAAATTTTAATGTTTCTAAAGCATATGATTATCGTGCAGTCGCCAAATATCTTAAAAAGAATGATCTTCCTGTAGAGTGGGCAAAAGATTTAAAGCAGGATAAGGATGATATTTATTGTCATAGAGTTAATATCAATGGAAAAATTAAATATTCAAGAGTAAAGTATATTAATGATGGTGTATGGAGAGTATTTTATCCTCAATTACAAGATCCTACAGATGTGACTGTTGATAATAAAACAGAAGCAGGGGGTTCCACATTTACAATGGTTTTTAATAATGAGGAGGATGCAAAACAAACTCAGAAGTATTTGATTGATCCAATTTATGATTGGATAATTGATAAAACAAGAGTAAATGGTCGTGTTACAAATATCATTTCTAAGTTTCCAAATGCACCTATTGAAGAAGTATTAAATACTGAGTCTTTAGGTTACATTCAAGAACAACTTGCAAATGCCAGTTAAGAATACTCATAATAAAAATGTAGGATCATCTATTGATCGTTCTAATGAACGTATAGATGTAACTGGAGAAGTGTTCACTCCCCTTGAATTATGTACTAAGATGGTGAATGAAATACCAATAGAAAAATTAAAAAATCCAAACTCTACATTTATAGATCCCTCGGCAGGTAATGGTAATTTTATTATTGCATTAAGAGATAGGTTGAAAGAGTATCACTCAGAAGAACATATATTAAATAATATGCTTTATGCTGTAGAATTGATGGAGGATAATCATAAAGAAATGTGTGAACGTGTAGGTATTCCAGTAGATCATCCACATTATGTCTGCCATGATGCACTTACCTATGATTATAGTTTTGGTGAACCTGAAGGTGTAGAACAGTTTATGTTATAATGGGGGTCATGCCTAAACTGTCCTTATGGTGTGAGAGATACGTGGTTCTACTGCCCCGATTAAGTTTGGGGGTTCAGGTGTAAGCGATTCCCAGTAGGTAAATTTGGGCATAGTAGGTGAAACCTCTGTCGATGCCCCACTCCCTCACTGCGGTAACCCCCTTTGGTAGTTTCAGGGTTAGCGGCGATAGGAAACTACCACATTATTTCGAGGAGATGGATGTGCCTCGTGGGTCGCCCCCACTGAAAGAACTAACATCCGCTAGCTATTACTAATTTCTAATGTTAGTTGATTTAACTAAAAAAGAACTCAAAGCATTGTGTGAGTTTATTTCTTACAACAATGATATTGACAAAGAACTTGATGCCATCTATGATAAGTTAGGTGGCATTTCTAATGCCTGTACATGTAAGGAGGATTCTAATGCCTAGTGAACAACACTTCATCAATAAGACTGATGAAATGCTGGAGAAGTTCATAGAAGAATGTGAACAAGAAGCAGCAAAACTTGAAATTACTGTTGACTATTACCTAGCGGAGTTTGTCTAATGCAATTTTTAGCAATATTGTCTATTCTTACAATCTGTGCTATTATTGGTACAGTATTTGTACTAAATCTTTATAACCCTAATTAAAATCATGGCAAAAGAAAAACTTTACAAAGTATTAGAATTATCGACTCAAGGTTGGTCGTTAATTGAGAATAATGCTCAGAATCTTACAAATGTACAAGCAGATGCAAAGATTCAAGAATCTCTTGAAAGTGGTACTGCACCTAATCGTCTAAAGATTGTAGTCCAAGATGATCCTCGCTATCCTACTGATGTAGATCCTGGTTGGTTGCCAACAGATTAGATACATAATTATAACTCTCCCCTGACAATTAATGTATGAACCACAAGTTGATGATTACGTCATTTGGAATCGACCAAATGGAGACAAAGAAGAAGGATGGGTATATTTTAAAGGAGATCCAGTAGACAATCATAAACGTGAAAAGCAGGGATGGAACTCTGTATCACGATATATCACCATAGAAACAGGAGTTAGACCTAAACCAGAGTGTGTTTACACTTCTGGTAAAAAACATAGGCATCAAATGATTCATACATTATTATTATGTAATGAGTCCTGTTGGGGTGAATTAGAATATGTAAAGAATAGAAGAGATCAAGCATCTCTTGATATGTACAAATCACAAGATGGTAGACCATCTGATTATTAATTATGACTGATGAATCAAAACCCCTTATTGTAGAGGGTGAAGAAGTTGGTGAATATAGTGACACTCATTTCTATTTTAGTAAATGGCAGATGGCAACCGTAGAGTTGTGGGAATCTCCCAAAGAATTTGATGCTTATCAATACGATTGGGAAGTCTTTAAAGAGTTCTATAAACCTGAAAATGAGGATTATAAGTATACATGTGAATGTGAAGAAGAAGATTTTACACCAGGAATGAATGGTGTTGATACTATTGATATTGAGAAATGGTTATTAGAATTTTGTGAAAAGACTGATTGGATTAAAGATGAGTATTATTTCATCGTTCATTGGAGAAGATATGCCAGTTATACCAAAGAAGTATATAAAGATGGTCAGGAGGAGTGGTGTTTAGAAGATATGGGTGAATCATCTCCTGATAGGTATTGCTACAAAGATGGTAAGATAGAAGGTCATTGGGATACACCTATGGAGGAAGATGAATAAAAGGGGGGACGCATAAATTGCCTTTATTGTATAATTACTTAATTAAAAATGAGACCAGCACAAATTCTTAAAGAAATCAATGAGTTGCGTGAATCATGGAGGCGTAACAATTTTGTATTTACGTCAGAGCAAAGAGCAGAGTTTGATAGATTGAAGGGTCTTCGTAGAAAGAGAGTTAAGTATTTCCATGACAATGGATTGGTCTGGAAAACAGGAATGGTGAAAGCAACTCCTGTTAAACCTAAA
>Ga0209992_10004912_pt1 | contig 10189 bp, 4 predicted proteins | sample 2SBtaG_2_FD_182564 | JGI IMG/M metagenome (GOLD analysis project Ga0209992, IMG submission 182564) | Deep subsurface microbial communities from Kolumbo volcano to uncover new lineages of life (NeLLi) - 2SBTROV12_ACTIVE470 metaG (SPAdes)... | ecosystem: Environmental > Aquatic > Marine > Volcanic... | reverse complement strand
GCTGACAATGGAGCTGCAGGTTCAGGTTATTGGAAAGAGAGTTTAGGTAATAACCAATCTCCAGGTTTAACAGCCGCTACCATGCCTCACAGGCTTCTTAATACAGGTACTAATGCATTTACTTTAGAACCTATTACATGGGGAGACAGGAAGGTTGGAGATGATCTTACAAACCTACATCCTAGCTTTGTTGGTAAGACAATTAAGAAGACATTCTGGCATGACACTAGGCTTGGATTCTTATCCGAAGATAATGTCATTCTCAGTAGAGCTAAAGAACCTTATGAGTTATATGCAGTATCAGCTAGAACACATACAGCTGGTGATCCTATAGATGTCAACTGTGCATCAACTAGACCTACTAAACTACATGCTGTAATAGCAGCTAGACAGGGTTTACTTCTATTCAGTAAGAACCAACAGTTTATTATCTATTCAGATGATGGACCTTTAACACCTCAGTCTACAAAGATCAGACCTATCTCCAACATGGAGATGAGCGATACAGTTGCTCCAATAGATATTGGTACTCACTTTAACTTCATCAGTAAGACTCCTAACTTTGTAAGAGTCTTTGCTATGCAACCTAAAGGTCTAGGCGAAAGTCCAGACATACTAGATATAGGTCGTGTAGTTAACGAGTGGATAACAATAGATGTAGATACCTTAGTTGCAAGTATTCAGAATGAGTTCATTGCTATGTCTAGTCAGTCTAGTAATGAGATCTATTTCTACAGGACTTACTCAGACGGTCAGAACCTATTGATGGAGTCTTGGTTTAAGTGGAGTCTTCCTGGCACTGTTCAGAGTATGGCTCTCGATCAGGATGATATGTTCTGTGTTACCAAACAAGGTAATCAATACACATTATCTAATGCAAACTTAACTCAGAGTCCAGAGGTAGCAATCATAACCAACGCACAGGGTCAGAAGATTAACCCCTGTATGGATCTATATGCACCTGCAAGCTCTGTCAGTTATGACTCAGCTAATGACTTATCTAAATGTTACCTACCTTATGCAAACTTACCTGATGAAAAGAACGTACTGATTGTCAGTGGTACAACTGCAGCTGGTACATTTAATAACTCAGGATTCACGATTACCCCAGAGGTAGACTCAGGTGGTACATACTTCATAGTCCCTGGACAAGACCTTACAAGCGTTGCAAGCAACGTCTATGTAGGTTATGCCTATAACTTTGATATGACGCTGCCACAGGTCTATTACCAGCTCGATCAGGAGGGTAAATCTAAAGACTTCACAGCTAGTTTAACAATATCTAGACTTAAGTTTGATGTAGGTTTATCAGGTGTATTAGGTTTCAAACTAAATGCTACTGGTAGGTTTGCAGGTAAACGAGAATACACAGGTGATGGATCAACTACTGACTTTAATTGGAATGTAGGTGACTTGGACTATGTAGATAGAAATCAAGTCAAAGTTAAGATTAATAATGTAACCAATACAGCATTTACCTTTCAGAGTGATACAGAGATAAGGTTTAGTTCAGCACCTGCTAATGGAGATAAAATACTTATCTACTTAGACGAGTGGTATCAACTACAACCTGTCACCTCTTCTAACACATACTTAGCAGATGACGTACCACTAGATGAATCAACAGTATTTACATTACCAATACACCAAAGAAGTAAGAACTTCACCTTACGAGTCTTTAATGACTCACCATTTCCCGTCTCTTTAAACTCGATGATGTGGGAAGGAAACTATTCACCCCGATTCTATAGAAGAACCTAATGACCACCCCAGATGAAAGATTGAGAGATACATCACGTAGCTTAGAGATAATCAAACATGCAGCTGGTGTTGAAAAAGCAGCTGAGGATTATCTCTTTATGCTATGTCGTATAACACGGGTACTTGATGATATATATGATCAAGATAAACCTGTAAGTAGAGAACAACTTTTAGAAGTATTAGAATATTTATTTATAAAATTACCAACTAATAGCTTCTATGTATCTAACCAAGATGTTCTGATATCTCAACATCTTTCTATGTGGAACGCGTGGATGGCTGCAAATAAATGGGAACATGGCGATGCATTAGAGCAAGCTTACGCTCATGTCTGGAGAGACACTATTCATGAAGTGTTTCCAATTGTAGCTTTATTAACCCAAGGTCATGAACAAATGAAAAAAGTATCTGAGGAAATTAGACATGCTTTTAAAAAAGAATATGGAGATTGATAGATGACTATAGGTATAGAAACAGCCGTAATGGGTGGTATAGGCTTGTTTGGTAGCATGAAAGCAAGCTCTAATGCTAAGAAAGCAGCTAGTGCGCAGAATGAGGCAGTAGCTAGACAGTATGGCTATGATCTTGATCTCTGGGCTATGAATAAAGATAAGCTCAAAGCTGATCATGCTTATCTAATTGAGTCAATAAAAATGAAGCAGCGTAATGAAGCTGCACTTGGTCAATACAGAGCACAAGTAGCACAACAAGAGTATGGCTACAACCTCTCGATCAGGAACTACCAACAGGAATCACTTGAAAAGCAATATGCAAAATCTGAACAAACTTATCATCGTCAAATCAGTCTGAATGAACAATCTGCACAAATGGCTGCAGAACAAGAAGGTCAGAAACTCTTTGAGTTAAGACAATCAGTAGCGTTTGAAGCTGAGGACTTAGCTATACAAGCTATTGAAACTCAAGGTGAGTTAATGGTGAAAAGTCAGAGTGGTAGATCTAGCATGAAGGCTATGCAAAGTGAGGTTATGAAGAAAGGTAGAGCAAGAGCAAGATTAGCTGAAACTGTAATGAGTGGTGCAAAGAATATGCACTCTGCTTTACGGGAGATAGCTTTAGATAAATCATCTGCAAACCTATCTGCTAGTTCCGCACGTATGCTCAAACCAGGAGTACTACCAATACCTCCAGCTCCACTACCAACACCTACACCTGAATGGCAACTACCTAGAGCTTTAGAAGAGTATGACTTTGGACCTGAACCAGTTATGGGAGCGAAGGCTTCTGTAAGTGCTGCAGGTGGTCAAGCATTCTGGGGTAGTTTAGCTCAATCAGGCTTTACTCAAGCTGCAGGTCAAGGAGCTGCTGAGATATTTGGCTCATAACACTAATAAAAAACAATGGCATCAGGATTCAGATCTTCCGCACGCGGGGGATCTTTTCGCAATAGATCTGCAGGGGATAGTGGTTTAGATCAGGAACGTCAAAAGACACGACAAGTTGTGTCTGGTTTAAAAGAACAACGTAATGCCTATTCCAAAATCCATGGAGATAAAATTGCAGGACTCGAAAGAGTAAACAACCTAGAAGAAGAAAACAAAGCTGAAATAAAAAGCTTTGAGAATAAGAAGTTTGAAGTACGTCGCCAAGCTATTAAAGAACGTCAACGTACCGAATACAATCGGGACATGGCTAAGGCGAAACAATATGAGCAACAGTCAAAGTTTTGGTCTGGTCTATCTAAAACATTAGCTACTGGTTTAGCTGATGTTGCTGGTGGTATTAAACAAGGAATAGAAACTAAACAAGCTCGAATTGCACAGAGTGAACGTGATACAGCTAGTGTTGTTAGAGAGAAGTTATTTAAAAAGTTACTAGATGATGGTGATTTAGATGCTTACAATGATGCTATACAAGCCTTTAAAGATGGTAACGTCGAACTCAGTCAGTATCACTTAGAAAACTCTCCTAAAGCTACAGCTGGATCTCAAACAATTTGGGCTGCTAGAAGACTTAAAACCATTGATACAGATATAGCTGATTATTTAAAATCAGTTACTGAAAATGGTGGTACAGTTAATGCTTTAACCATTGATGAACACTTAGAAAGATACAGAGGATTTGTACTATCTGCTAATGGTTGGACTAATAGTAATAACGAAGAAGTTGGTAAGTGGAGAGATGCTTTCACTTCTAAGAAAATTGCTCTTAAAAAACACTATAGAGATAAAGCAAGAAAAGAAAAATGGACTGAGATTACCAGTAAGAACCAGCAACTATTAAAAGCTGATCTAACTGGAGAGAACTTCACTCGTTTAGTTAGACAATATTCTTTTACAGCAGATGAGACAACTGGATTACCAGTTGGGTTAGGTGGCTCTATTGAAATCAGTACCCAATTCTTAGCTGAAGATTTAGATATACCAGAGGAAGTAGCTAAACAAATACTTAACTCACCCACTCCTCCAGAAGGTAAGCAAAAGGCTGATGAAACTTATCTAAGCCGTAGACCTGACTTATGGGAGAAGTATAAGGAATGGAGAACAGAAGCTAAGAAAAAAGCAACACAAGCTGAAGAAACCAATAGGAAATATAAAGACTTAGAAGAAAGCAATAACATTAAACATTGGTTTTCTAGTACTGGTAAGTTTGCTGAAGGTGGTGAATTAGCTGGTCAAGGATGGGACGGTAATACAGAATCAAGAGAAGAGAGATATACGTGGGCTAAAACTAATGGTCTAACTAAAACAGCTGCACTGATTGAAGCATATGCTCCATATGACGAAACAGTATATACAAAAGGTTTACAAGTTGAATATGCTGCACAATTACATGAAGCTGGAGACTGGGATGAAGCCTATGAGTTTATTGAAAATGTACCTGGCTGGACTAATGAAGATCGTAGAGAAGCTAAAGCTAAGTTCCCTGAATTAAGACAACTAGCATTAGCTGGATCAAGTGTTAAAAACATAGATGAAGAAATAGAGAATCGACTTAGAGTTTCTTTAGGTAAGGAGTATCAAGGTCCACAAAGATTAACTCCAGCTAGTCTTCCACAAACAGTTATTAATGGAAGAGTCTATCTTGTAAATCAATTTAAACTTCATTCTAAAAATAAAACAAAAGATGCTGCTGGTTATGCTGCATCACTTGAATTGGCTTGGAAAGATACAAAGGGGATGATTGAATTTAAAGATGGTGATCAAATAGGACAAGGGTTTGCTCAGATAGAACTTGCATCAGATTCTGAATCAAATCAAATAAACTTCCCAATGGCTGAACATCGTTCAGATCCAGATGGTTGGACTACACCTCAAGCTGAAGAGTTATTAAAATCTTCTGCAGATCCTTGGGGAAAGGAAGAGATATTATCTACAAAATCATTAAATAGACTTGCTATTCAACTTAATAATGAGGAGCCAATAAGGGTTCCAGAGATTGTTAAAGAGTATTCAATTAAACATAATATTCCAATCTCTGAGTTAATGAACTCTCAACTAAGTCAAACAAGAAAGTCTAAAGGTGGTGTAGATATAACTTGGGATCAACGGATGAAACCTGGAGCAAGAGATATAGCTTTAGCAGCTGCTGATATGCCTGGGTATTTGAATGTTGCTGAACGTATAAAGAGAGCTAACTCACTAGCTGAAATACAAGGTTATAACAACTTTGTACAAAGTGGTGGTCTTGGTAATCTTCAAAACAGCAAACCAGAGGTAGTTAATGCCACAGTTGGTGCAGCTCCATTTAAACCAGTTACAACTCAAATGTTTAGAAACAGAGAAGTAGCTAATAAGTGGGCTGAAGTATTAGCTGGTTGTGGTGATGGTTGTAACTTAGGAGATATATCAGCTATTAGTGAAGATCAAACTAAATTTAAACTAACACCTGGATCTATAACTAGTCGTACATTAATACAACGAATAGGTAATGGTCAGGCTTATGGGATTACATATAACGCCACAACAGGTAACTTTATAATCACGGAGGATTAATATGGCAGAAAATGCAATTGATGTATTAGCAAAAGAAGAAGAAGAGCAAAGTAAAGCTCCTAGTGCTCCATTAACTCCAAGTTATACAACACCTACACCTGCTGATATAAATCAATCAGGTGGTCTACATCCCATAACAGCTGATCAACAAGCCAAAGGAGGTAAGGATTGGTTTGGTGATCTAAGGACATGGAAACGAATGCCAGTTAGTCCTGAAAGGGATTTAGCTAGGGAGCAATGGCATCAGAAATACTATGGAATGTCTTATGAAGACTATAAAGGTAAGAACTTTTTAGAACAGTCACTCTTACAGAATAGACATCAAGGATTTGACCCAGGTCATGCAATAGGTCAAGGTGCCTTAGATTTTGCTTTTGATGTTGTTGGTTCAATACCTGGAGCTGAAGGAGTAGATGATTGGTGGGATGAGCATACTAAGTATCAAGATCCTTTAATGGAAGGAGCTGCTGATCTTACCTCTATTGTTTTACCTTCAATGGTTGGTGGTGCAGTAGCTGGCAACATGGTTAAAGGAGCACCTTGGCTAGCTAGAGCAGCTGGATTAGCTGCTACAGATGTAGCTATAACAGGTGTATCAGATGTAAGTGAAAGAGATGAAACACTTACTTCTATGGCTATAGACGCTTTCCCAGGCATCGTTGGACCTAAAGGATGGATACCAGCACCAGAGGCTTTGATTAACACTGATGACGATAGTGCTGCAGTAAGGACAAAAAGAAACATGTTAGAAGCTGCAGGTATACCTGTTGTTGGAAACATGCTTGGATTTGCTTTCACTAGAGGTGGTCCTCTTATGAAGAAAGCAGGTATGGAATTTAATAAAGCCTATATTGGTACTGAAAAGAAGATAATGGGCTGGTTCAATGCTAAAGATGAAACAGCTAAACTTTTTAAATCTAATGAAGTAGCTAAAGTTGCTAATCCTAAAAAGATTCAACAATTAGCACAGATAGATGAAACCATTGCCTCTGGTATGGTTACTAAATCAGAGATGCCAGCCTTACTTAAACAAAAAGAAGAGCTACTTAAAGATTTAGATAGATGGGATGGTTTTGAACACTATAATAATGCAGCTAAGAATACTATTGATAGACAATCAAAAAGTGCAGCTGTATCGAAGATAGAAGCCAATCCAAATAGCATTGATTTTGATCCTGATATAACACCTAATATTGCACCTGATGCTGCTAATGCTAGACAATCTATTCCCGCAGGGAATGTTGCTAGAAATCAAGTTGATGTAACTGCTAACTCAATGGGTATAACGAAAGGTGATCCAACACCTATTATGCCTGAATCAGTAGTTAGAAAGGTGTTAAAAGTAGGTGGTAAAGCTAGAGATGTATCATTAGATATAGCTAAGAAAGGATTAGAAGCTGGTGATTTTACATCCAAAGTAATGGGTATCAGAATTACTAAAGGTATGATGAGTGATGAGGCGTTTAACTTACTAAGTAAATATCTCAATGCTCCAACTGGTAAGGAATTAAAGAAACTATTCCTTAACAAAGGTTCTGTAATTGACTTTGGTAATAACCTTAAAGTATCAACTCTTGGTGAAACAGAAAAAGCTGCAGCCTTACAAGCTTATCAAATCTTAAATGATAGATACCTTGGTAGACCTATAGCTGAAACTTCTGCACGTTTAATGAATACTCTTGGTGCTGAAGTATCTACTATTGCTGAAGCTGGTACTAAATTTAAAGGTGTAGCTGATGATCAACGTATTAGAAAGCTGATTAGAGAAAAGATGGAAGTACTATGGCCAGAATACAGGTTAAGTCAATACATCTGGGGTGTGCAAGGTAATAACCTTAAAGGTAATATCAACAACCTAACTAAGAACCCTGAACAATTAGTAGATATAGTTAAGAACCTAGAGAATGCAGAGAATGCTATCCATGCAAAAGCTAGAAATCTAAGTAAAACATTAGAGCAACTGGAAAAAACAAACCCAGAGGCTATGTCACCACTATCAAGAGCATTTGAAATGTCAGATGGTGATGTTAATACTTTAGTTGGACTTCAAGAATGGTCTGCTAAACAGCTAACACCATGGGGATTAATAAAGAGTCCTGATGGTAATAAGTTAAATACCTTTGCAAGTGCTACTTGGTCTTATGTCTATAACAATGTTCTATCTGGTTTATCAACTTTTAGAGCTGTTATAGGTAATGGAAAAGAGCTTGGTGTAAAACCTCTTAATGCTGTATTAGGTCACATAGCCATGATCCCTGCTACTGGATTTGATTTCCAAGGGATTAAAAAGATGTGGTACTACTACGGAGCAATACAAGAGACTAATGCTCGTGCTTTGAAGTACATGTGGAGCACAGTAAAGAAGGTTAATACAGACCCTGATGCAATGATGGATGTCTTTAGAAAGGACTACTCAATCGCCAAAAGAGAAGAGTGGAAGGTTCTAGATGAGATGGCAAACATCTACAGAAAGGAAGAGGATATTGGACATCTATTTCAATACGACCTTGCTAAGGGTTTAGATTCATGGTCACGTACTAGATATGCCAGATTTGCGATGACTGGTATGAGTGCAGTAGATGGTTATACAACTTCCACTATGGCTACTCTCCATGCTCGAATGAAAGCATACGATCAAGTAATGACTGAACATGGAAAGATTAATGGAAAGCTTTTAAAAATAGCAGAAGAAAAACATTACAAAGGAATGTTTAATAGTCAAGGATTACTTAATGATGCTGCAGTTAAAAATGCAACAGGAGAAGTAGCCCTTAACTTAGATAGCCAAGTTGCAAAAGTATTTAACGATGCAACAACTCACTTACCTGCAATTAAACCAGTATTGATGTTTCCAAGGTCGGGAACAAACGCAGTACGTCTAGCAATGTCATATACTCCGATTGCCAGTATTCCTGGTATGAATAAGTATTCAAAGACTATATGGGCGCAAACTGATGATCAAATAGCAGCTGCTTTAAAAGAGCATGGCTTATCGTTAGATACACCTAATGCACGTAATATCTTTGAGAACTTAAGAAAAGAGTATATAGGTAGACAAGTATTCAGTACTCTTCTAGTTAATCGTCTATGGTCTTATGCTATGGATGGAAACATTAGAGGTAATGGTCACTACAATGGTCAACGTAGAGTTAACGAACGTAGAGAACTAAGATACGAACCTAAAACAATTAAGATTGGTAATAAATGGGTATCTTATAAAGGTCTTCCTGGTGTAGATCAAGTTCTCAGTATCCTTGGTGATATTGCATATTACTCAAGAGATTTAGAACAGCCAATCATGGAAGATTGGGAACGTAAGTTGATGTGGACTCTATCAGCATCCTTCTTAAATGAAACACCACTTGGAGGTTTAGAACCTTTAACAGCTATTGCTACAGGTGATTTCACAGGTGCTAATAGATTGTTTGGAAATACTGCAAGAAGTTTCGTACCATTTTCAGGTGGTGCTGGTGTCTTGCAAAAGTCTATTGATACAGCACAACATGATTTAAACAAAGATATAACTGAATATGTAAAAGGTAGACTCCCATTTGCCTCATTCAATGTTGCATATGCTAGAGATATCTGGACTGGAGAGAAGATCAACGATCTTGATAACCCTTGGTTAGCTAGATTGAATGCTTTTAGTCCTATTAAGTTTAGTGATGCACAAGAAGATTGGAGAGTTTGGCTACAAGATATAGGTTATAGAGGCACTAGTAAGTTGCTTAGAGATTCATCAGGTAAGTACGAATATAGTGCTGAAGAAAGAGAAGCTGTTTATGAATTAATTGGTAATCAAAAACCATTTAAAAAGCTAATCAGACTTATGAAATCTCCTAAATACCAGTTCCAAACTGGTCAAATGAGAGCACATAGGGTTACTGGAGATGATCTTAAGTATGACAAGATGGATATTGACTCACAAGATTTACCAGTCTTTGATGAGATAGATCACATACTTAGAGACGCTCAACAAAATGCTGAAGTAGAACTTATGAAGAAGCGTCCTGACATCTTTAAGTCAGTACAACTACAACGACAGATACAAAGCTATGTCAAGCAAGGAAGAGTAGACGAAGCAAGAGATGTGGCTGAAAGTGAACCACAGAAAAGACAGCAAGCGATAAATGATCTGCTCAAAATGAAAAAGTAACAACAACACACAATGGCAGTAACTGAAAACACATACACCCAGAGTGGGTCAACCACCAACTACTCTTTTACATTCCCATATTTAAACCAGAGCGATGTCAAAGTGACAGTCGCTGGATCAGCTAGCACAGCATGGACATTCCATAATGCTACTACCGTCAAATTTAATAGCGCACCTGCCAATGGAGCTGCAATACGGATATACCGTGAAACAGCTGATACAAACTTAAGTGCTACCTTCTATGCAGGGTCAGCAATTAAGTCACAAGATCTAAATGATAACTTCACCCAAAACCTATATGTAACACAGGAAGTTAGGG
>Ga0209992_10004911_pt1 | contig 10190 bp, 7 predicted proteins | sample 2SBtaG_2_FD_182564 | JGI IMG/M metagenome (GOLD analysis project Ga0209992, IMG submission 182564) | Deep subsurface microbial communities from Kolumbo volcano to uncover new lineages of life (NeLLi) - 2SBTROV12_ACTIVE470 metaG (SPAdes)... | ecosystem: Environmental > Aquatic > Marine > Volcanic... | reverse complement strand
CTTGTTCAGCACCGCCAGCGCCGTCGCTGCCGCGATGGGGTGGCCCATATAGGTATGGCCGTGCTGGAAAAACCCCGATCCGGCCTCGACCGCGCCATAGATCGCGCCCGAGCACAGCATGGCGCCGATCGGCTGATAACCACCGCCCAGCCCCTTGGCGATGGCCACGATATCGGGGGCGATGCCGTCCTGTTCGCAGGCAAACAGCGTGCCGGTGCGCCCCATGCCGCACATCACCTCGTCGAGGATCAGCAGGATGCCGTGGCGGTCGCAGACCTCGCGCACCGCCTTGAAATAGCCCGCCACCGGCGGCAGCGCGCCGGCGGTCGCCCCGACCACCGGTTCGGCCACGAAGGCAATCACGCTGTCGGGGCCCAGCCGCTGAAGCTCGGACTCAAGCTCGTCGGCAAGGCGCAGGCCATAGGCCTCGGCTGTCTCGTCGTCACGCCGGTCGCGGTATTCATAGCAGGGCGACACATGGGCGACGTCGATCAGCATCGGCGCGAACTGGGCCCGGCGCCAGGCATTGCCGCCCGTGGCCAGCGCGCCCAACGTGTTGCCGTGATAGCTTTGCCGCCGCGCGACAAAGCGCGTGCGCTGGGGCTGACCGATCTCGACAAAATACTGCCGCGCCAGTTTCAGCGCCGCTTCCATGGCCTCGGACCCGCCCGACACCAGATAGACCCGCTCCAGTTCGCCGGGGGCATGCGCGATCAGCTTGTCGGCCAGCGCCTCGGCCGGGTCCGACGTGAAGAACCCGGTATGGGCAAAGGCCAGCCTGTCGGCCTGATCCTTCAGCGCCGCGATCACGTCGGGATCGCCGTGGCCCAGACAGGACACCGCCGCGCCGCCCGATCCGTCGAGGTATCGCCGCCCGTCGGCGTCGATCAGGTAGCAGCCTTCGCCGCCGGCTGCACGCGGCGGCAGGGCCTTGGTGTGGCGGGGGAAAATCCGGCTCATGCAGAGACCTTTGCTGGCAGCGCGCGGGCCGACCCACGCACCATGTTGACGATGCGGGCAACATTTTCGGCATTGTCGCGCGCGAGTGTGCCGTCGGGGCGGCAGACGTTGTTTTCAAATCCGACCCGCAGATGTCCGCCCATCGCGGCGGCCCGAATCAGGCAGGCATGCTCGGACCGGCCAAAGGCACAGGCCGACCAGCCGGCCGCGCCGGGTTGCAGCGCGGCCAGCAGGGGGGCAAGGTCGCCGGCTTGGGCATCGCGGGGCGGCTGATAGCGGCCCAGCACCAGCAGAAAACCACCCGAGGTGTCGGGCACGATGCCGGCGGCCTGCGCCCGGCGCAGAAGGGCGATGTCCTGCAGGTCGTAAAGGATGTGCTGCACGTTTGTGCCGGCCTCGGCCGCCGCGGCATAAAGCCGTGCGGCAAGCGCCCTGTCGCGCATGGTTTCGCGGATGGACACGCTGGCTTCGCCCGGTCGCAGCCCTTCGATCACGGCCAGTTGCGCGGCAACGCCGAAACGGCCGGCGGCCTCGGTGGTAAGCTGGATCGCCATGCCCGGTGCGGCGGCGCGAACGGCGGCGGTTGCCTCGCGGTAGCGCCCGCAATCCAGCGAATGTGCGCCGGTGTCGTCGCGCACGTGCAGGTGAATGCGCTGCGCCCCGGCGGCCTGACAAAGCCGCGCGCAAACGGCGATTTCGTCGATCGTGATCGGCAGTTGCGGGTGGTCGGCGCTGGTGCGCCGGGCACCTGTCGGCGCGACGGTCACTTCGGGTCGCCGCGCGCCCGTGGTCTGGCCGCCACGCGGCCCCGCGCGCGGCGCAACCGCCGCCCCCGTGGTGTTGATTACCTGTCTTATGGTCCCGTTCGGCACAGTCCGCCTCCGCCCCCGTCCCGAGGCCGCCCGGCCATGGGCGCTTTGGCTGAATTGAAACATACGTTTCCAGTATTGACAAGATACGAAACAAATGGAACATTCTCGCCAGCCGGTAAATGGGGGGGACGAGTTGCCTGCTGTCACGATCGAGGACAGGATCGCCGAACGTTACCCCGACCTCAGCGCCCGGTTGCGCGATGCGGCGGACTTTCTGGCGGACAATCAGGTAGAGGTGGCCACGCGGTCGCTGCGATCGGTCTCGGCCTCGAGCAGCCTGTCGCCGGCCACGTTTTCGCGTCTGGCCCGGGCGCTTGGCTTTGACAACTACGAACAGCTTCGCGAACAGACGCGCGGCGCCGTCGGGCGCCAGGTCATGTCGTTTTCGGAAAAGGCCGGGCGGCTGCAGGCCGACGAAGACGGCAAGGTGTCGATCTTCGAACGCCAGGCGCGCGCCTGTGCCGCCAACATCATGAGCATGGTCGACAACACCGAAACCGCGCGGATCGATATGGCGGTCGAGGTTCTGCGCGGTGCGCAAAATGTCGTCATGGTGGGGGCTTTCGGGTCCACGGGCCTTGTCGAATACATGGCCTATCTGGCCAACTATTTCTCGGACAACTGGACGCTTGCCGGCCGGATGGGGGCATCGCTGGGTTCGGTTCTGGCGCCCATGGGCCCCACCGACGCGATGTTGATCGTCACCAAGACGCCCTATGCGCGCCGGGCCATTCTGGCATCGGAAATCGCCAACCGGCAGGGCGCGCAGGTTGTTCTGCTGACCGACAGCCACGCCTGCCCGGCCATTCCCTTTGCCACGGTCAGTTTCATCGTCCCCTCGGACAGCCCGCAGTTCTTCAGTTCCTATGCGGCGACGCTTGTCCTGATGGAGGGGATCATCGCAATGCTCGTGTCGCGCTCGAAAGGCGGCACCGGCGAACGGATCAGAGACGTCGAGACGCGCAACAAGGCGCTTGGCGAATTCTGGTCAGATTGACGAAAGACCACGACATCAACAACAGGAGATCCAGATGTTTGCAAAACTGAAACTCGGCGGCGCCGTTCTTGCCGCGTCGATGGTTGCGGCCCCAATGGCCATGGCCGACGAATTCGTCACCATCGGCACCGGCGGTGTGACGGGCGTTTATTATCCCACGGGCGGCGCGATCTGCCGGCTGGTCAACAAGAACCGCAAAGAGCATGGCGTGCGCTGCTCGGTCGAATCCACCGGCGGCTCGGTCTACAACATCAACACCATTCGCGAGGGCGAATTGCAGTTCGGCGTTGCGCAGTCGGACTGGCAGTATCACGCCTACCACGGCACCTCGAAATTCGCTGACGCGGGCCCGTTCGAAGACCTGCGCGCCGTGTTCTCGGTTCACCCCGAGCCCTTTACCGTGGTGGCCCGCGCCGACAGCGGCATCACCAGCTTTGACGACCTCAAGGGCAAGCGCGTGAATGTCGGCAACCCCGGTTCGGGCCAGCGTGGCACGATGGAGGTTCTGATGGACGCGATGGGCTGGTCGATGTCCGACTTCGCGCTCGCGACCGAGTTGAAGGCCGCCGAACAGTCCGCGGCGCTGTGCGACAACCAGATCGACGCCATGGTCTATACCGTCGGCCACCCGTCGGGCTCGATTCAAGAGGCGACAACGTCCTGCGATTCGGTTCTTGTCAACGTGACCGGCGCTGCCGTCGACCAACTGGTTGCCGACAATGACTTTTACCGCACCGCGACCATCCCGGGCGGCATGTATCGCGGCAGCGACAGCGACGTGCAGACGTTCGGCGTGGGCGCGACCGTCGTGACCTCGGCCGCCGTGTCGGACGAAGCCGTCTATACGCTGGTCAAGGCAGTGTTCGAAAACTTCGACGACTTCAAGAAGCTGCACCCGGCCTTCGCCAACCTCAAGGAAAGCGAAATGATCCAGGACGGCCTGTCGGCACCGCTGCACCCGGGCGCCGTGAAATACTATAAAGAGCGCGGCTGGATGTAATCCGCCTCGGAACGTCAAACATGCGCGCGGGCCGGCGACGGCCCGCGCGCCCCCCAGAAAAACAAGATCAAGACACAGGCATGCGGAGGACAGGATGGCCAGCGAGAACGCCAACAGGCAGGGGCTGAGCGAGGCCGAGCTACAGGAACTGGTCGCGGCAAGCGATGCCGGCGGACGCAACCCAACGGGTCACGTCGCCACGTTTCTGGCCATTGTCGCCTTTGTCTGGTCGGTTTTTCAGGTGCTGCTGGCTTCGCCGCTGTCCACTGTCATCCTGCCCGGCGACGTGATCAACAACGCGCGCCAGATTCATCTGGCCTTCGCGATCTTCCTTGCCTTTCTGGCCTATCCGGCGCTGTCCCGCAGCCCGCGGCACTATATCCCGGTTCAGGACTGGATGATGGCCGCGCTTGGCGCCTTCATCGCGCTTTACGGTTATTTCATCTATGACAAGCTGGTGAATTCCGGCGGACTGGCCGACGACACCGACAAGTGGGTGGCCCTGATCGGCATGATTCTGCTGTTCGAGGCCGCGCGCCGCGCGCTGGGCCCGGCCATGGCGATCATCGCCACGATATTCCTGCTTTACGTGTTCTTCGGATCGTCCGAGATCGTGCCCGACGTCATTCGCTGGAAGGGCGCGTCGCTGAAAAAGGCGATGAGCCACATGTGGACCACGTCCGAAGGGGTGTTCGGCATTGCGTTGGGGGTGTCGACCAAGTTCGTGTTCCTGTTCGTGCTGTTCGGGGCGCTTCTCGAAAAGGCCGGCGCGGGCAACTATTTCATCAAGATGGCATTCGGCGCGCTTGGCGCCCTGCGCGGCGGCCCGGCCAAGGCCGCCGTCGTCGGGTCGGCCGCAACCGGCCTGATCTCGGGCTCGTCCATCGCCAATGTGGTGACCACGGGCACCTTCACGATCCCGCTGATGAAGCGGGTGGGGTTCACCTCGGAAAAGGCCGGCGCGGTCGAGGTCGCGTCATCGGTCAACGGCCAGATCATGCCGCCGGTGATGGGCGCGGCCGCGTTTCTGATGGTCGAATATGTGGGCATATCCTATGTCGAGGTGATCAAGCACGCCTTCCTGCCGGCCGTGATCTCGTACATCGCGCTGGTGTATATCGTTCACCTTGAAGCGGTGAAGAACAACATGCCGACCATCGGCGACAAGGTGGTCAACATCGGCCGCACCGTGGCCGGCATGGCCGCCTTTTTCGCCGGCTTCGCGGCGCTTTGCTATGGCGTGCAATACCCGGTGGGCTGGGTGGTGGCGCTGGTTCCCGACGGAGCCGGCTGGGCGTTGGCGCTGCTGACCTTCCTGGCCTATGGCGCCCTGTTGTATTTCGCCGCGCACGAGCCCGATCTTGCGCCTGACGATCCCAATGCCGAAACGATCGAGCTGCCGGACGTGTCGCGTATCTGGAAAACCGGCCTGTATTATCTGCTGCCGATCATCGTGCTGGTCTACTTCCTGATGATCGAGCGCAAATCCCCGGGCCTGTCGGCCTTCTGGGCCACGTTCCTGCTGTTTGGCATCCTGCTGACCCAGAAACCGCTGAAGGCGATGTTCCGGGGCGAGAATGCCGCCGCCAGCGCCTTTCGGGCCGGGGTGGGCGACCTCTTTCAGGGCATGATCGACGGGGCGCGCAACATGATCGGGATCGGGCTGGCCACGGCAACGGCCGGGGTCATTGTCGGCACGGTGACGCTGACCGGGGTGGGCCAGGTCATGGCCAACCTGGTCGAGTTTCTGTCGGGCGGCAACCTGATCCTGATGCTGCTGTTCGTGGCGCTGCTGTCGCTGGTGCTGGGCATGGGTCTGCCGACGACGGCCAATTATATCGTGGTTTCGTCGCTGATGGCCGGTGTGGTGGTCGAGCTTGGGGCCAACTCGGGGCTGATCGTGCCGCTGATCGCGGTGCATCTGTTCGTCTTCTATTTCGGGATCATGGCCGACGTCACGCCACCGGTCGGGCTGGCGTCATTCGCCGCCGCGGCGGTGTCGGGCGGCGACGCGATGCGGACCGGGTTCATTGCGTTCTTCTACTCGCTGCGCACGGTGGCGCTGCCGTTCGTGTTCATCTTCAACACCGATCTGTTGCTGATCGATGTCGGCTGGACACAGGGCATCATCGTGTTCGTGGTGTCGACGGTCGGGATCCTGGTGTTCACCGCCGGAACGATGGGCTGGTTCCTGACCCGGTCGCGCATCTGGGAAAGCGTGGCGCTGTGCCTGATCGCCTTTGCCCTGTTCCGGCCCGGGTTCTTCATGGAGATGGTGCAGGATTCCTGGGTCGAGATCGCGCCGTCCCAACTGGTTGAAGAGGTCGGCGCGACTGCGCCGGGCAGCCAGATGCGGCTGGTGATCGCGGGGCCCGACTTTGACACCGGCAAGATGCGCGAGACCCATTTCACGCTGGAGGTTGCCGAGGGCGCGACCGGGCAGGACCGGCTGGGTGCGCGTGGCCTGACCACCATCGCCGAGGCGGGCGGGCTGAGCCTTGAAGAACCGTTTCCCGGCACGTCGTTCTTCGAACGCTTGCAGGACTATGATTTCTACGGAGACGAGCCGGTCAGGATCGTCTCGGCGCTCAAGGAAGTTGGCGGCTTGCCCAAGGAACTGATCTTCATTCCGGCGCTGCTGCTTCTGGGCGGCATCGCCGCGCTTCAGCGGCGCCGCGCCGGCCCGCAGCCCGCCAGGAAGGGAGCCGCCGCATGACCCGCTCGGTGCTTTGCGCGCTTGACGTCAACCAGTCGACCCCGCACGAACAGCCGCTTGCCGTGGCCGCCGATATTGCGGCCCGGGACGGCGCGACGCTTGATGTGGTCGCGGTGGTGCCCGACCTTGGCTATGGGCAGGTGGCCAGTTTCCTGCCCGCCGACTTTGCCGACAAGGCGCGGACGGATACGCGCGCGCGCCTTGACGACCTTGTCGACCGGGTGGTTGGCGACAAGGTCGCGAAGGTTCGCCGCCAGGTCGTCGTGGGCCCGGTATCGTCAGAGGTTCTGCGCGTCGCCGCCATCGCCGGCAGCGACCTGATCGTGGTGGGCAGCCATGAACCGACCGTGTCCGACCGTCTGCTGGGCAGCAACGCCGCGCAGATCGTCATGCACGCGAAGGTGTCGGTCTACGTGGTGCGCTAGGCTCGCGCGCCAGACCTGTATCACCCGCCGCTGCCTGAAATCTCGGATTTTGGCCCGTCAGCCGAGGCCTGCCATAGCTGGTTGACCGCGACAGGCCACAGGCCGGCGCGGGCGTCGGCAGCGCAGGTGCGCGCGCGTGCGATCCTTGTCTCTGGCGGCGCGGGGTGCCAGTCTGGCCCGGTCCGCGCCCAGCACAAGGCATGACGATTTTGGCCGACCGACCCGACGCGCAGTTTCTCAGGCCCGCCGACTGGACCTTTCCTGTCCCCATTGCCTATGGGCCCGGGCGTCTGGCCGACATTGCCGGCGTCTGCGCGCGGCTGTCCATTGCCCGCCCGCTGATCGTGACCGACAGCGGCAGCCGGGCCTTGCCCTTTGTCGCCCGTCTGGGCGACCTGCTGGCCGCCGGTGCCATCCCGTCGGCGGTTTTTGCCGGCATCTCGCCCAACCCCCGCGACGACCAGATCGCAGCCGGCTGCGACGCCTATCGCGACGGCGGCCATGACGGCATCATCGCCATCGGCGGCGGCAGTGCCATGGACGGGGCCAAGGCCATCGGCATGACCGTGAACAGCGCGGTCCCGTTGTGGGATTTCGAATACGGCAAACCCACCCCCGACATTGCGCCCGACCGCCGGTTTCCGCCGCTTGTCACCATACCCACTACCGCCGGCACCGGGGCCGAGACCGAAAGCACCGCCATGGTCACCGACGTGGCGCAGGCAATGAAATTCTGCATCGCCCATCCCGGCATGCGCCCATCGCTGGCGCTGCTCGACCCGGAACTGACGCTTGGTCTGCCCGCCAGCCTGACCGCCTGGACCGGCATCGACGCGCTGACCCACGCGGTCGAGGCCTTTACCGTTCCGGGCCTTGACCCGCTGTGCGATGGCGCCGCGCTTGAGGGGCTGGCGCTGGTGGCGCGCTGGCTGCCGGTGGCGCTGGCCGAGCCCGGCAATGTCGCGGCGCGGGGCGGAATGCTGGTGGGGTCGTGTCTGGCGGGAGTGTCGTTTCTCAAGGGGCTGGGGTTGGTGCACGCGATCTCGCACATGGTGGGGGCGGAATACGACACCCAGCACGGCCTGACCAACGCGATCATCCTGCCGGTCGTGATGCGCTTTAACCTGCCGGGACTGGACGACAAGGCGCGGCGGATGGCGCAGGCGATGGGGCTGGCGCAGACCTCGCCCGAGGCGCTGATCGCCGGGATCGGGCGGCTATTGGATCAGGCCGCCATTCCCCGGTCGCTGGCCGAGATCGGGGTGCCGCCGGATTGTGCCGGGCGCATCGCCGAAAAGGCCATTCAGGACAGCGCCGCCGCCACCAATCCGCGCGCCGCGACGGTGGCCCAGATCCGGGCGCTGACCGAACAGGCGATTGTCAGGGCGCGATAGATCGCATTGCGTCGAACCGGACCCGCCTGACGCCGCCTGAAATCGTGGATTTCAACGGGCGTCGGGTGATGTATTCCGGATCAGGTCGGACGCGAAGCGCTGCACCGGGACATCCGCGCCCAAGTGCGCGCAGGCCCATTTTGCGCTTGGGCCGGCGGCCCTGTCCGTGATTATCCTGTGCACGACATCGGATTCGGGCGCAACCCAGGGCATGACCCCGGCGCCCGCACCGGCGCCGGGGTGCACTGCCCCTTGCCAGGCGCCTTGCCGCGAAACAGACCGAAGGGCCACAGCCATGAAACCCATCGAAACCGGGCAGCGCCGGGTTGCCAATATCTTCGACGAAAGCGCCTATACCGCCTATCCCGACGATTTCGGCGACGAAAAGGGCAACAGCTATATCAAGCTCAACCCCGGCTCGGCGCGCGATATCGGCTTTTACATCTACCGCATGGGGCCGGGGACACGCTCGACCGCGCACCAGCATGGCGGGGCCGAGGAATTCGTGGTGATCGAAGGGGCGCTGACCGACAATGACGGCACGGTCTATCGCGCCGGCGATGTGGTCTGGCTGGCCCCGGGAACCGAACATAGCTCGGACAGCGAAACCGGCTGCATCGTCGCGGTGTTTTCCGAGGCGCGCGAACTGCCGCCGGGCAGTTAGAGGCCGGCGCGGGCGGTGCGGCCTCGGCCCGGCGCCACGACCTGCCGCGCGGCCGCACGACCGCTGAGATAGGCGCCATGCACCGTGGCGTAGGCATCCGGGATCGTCGCCTCACCGGCGAAAAACAGCCGCCCCTGCACCGGCCGGGCCAGCGTGGCCCGCGCGTCGGCGCCGCCGGGCAGGGCATGGCTGTAGGACCCGCGCGCCAGCGGATTGCCGCGCCAGGCGGTTTCATGGGTTCGCGCGATATGGCGGGTGACGTCGCTGCCAAAGATCGCCCGCAGCGCTTCGCGGCAGAAATCGGTCGCCGCGCCGGGGCCTTCCGCCTCGATCCGGTCGGCAAAGCGCCCGGCCAGAAAGCCCATGGCCAGACCGGTGCCGCACATGCCGAACTGGATGGTGCAGAACGCATCGTCGCTGGCGCGATAGTCGGCGATCTGGCCGCTGTGGGCCTGTTGCCAGCCGGGGGCGAACGCCAGCCCGATCTTGTTCAGCAGTCCCATCGGCAGTTGCTCCAGCGCCGCCTGATGCGTGGCGGGCAGGGCCGGGGTAAAGTGGATGCCGCCGCCGCGCAGCACCCCGGTCGAGACCGTCACCACCAGATGGGGCGCCTCGGCCGTGCCGTGTGGCGTGACCGCGCGCACCCGGTCGCCGGCAATCTCGATCGCCGTCACCGGGCAGTCGCAGCGCACCGGAACATCGGCAAACAGGCGCGCGACCAGCGCACCCAGACCGCCATGCACCAGCCAGTCGCCGCCGACCTCGGCATAGCGCACCACGTCCTGAACCGACACGACATCGGCGTCACCGCCGTGCATCTGCGCCACCCAGTGCCGGGTCATGGCGATATGAGGCTGGTCGGGCAGCAGCGACGCGACCGCCACGTCGCCGGCGCCGGCGCCCGCGCTGTTCAGATGGTCCCACATCTGTTGGTGCGCGCGGGAATAGCCGTGCAGCTCGCCCGCACGCAGCCGCCGCCCGCGATCGACGACAAAGGCCCAGTCGGCCGGGGTCTTGTCCAGCGCGATGCCGACCTTCGCGGCCAGTGGCACCAGCGGGTTGATCGCCGCCGCGTGCAGCCACGACCCGCCGATGTCAAAAGGCATGCCCAGCGCCGCGGTGTCGGTATGACAGCGCCCGCCGGAATGCGCCGCCGCCTCTA
>Ga0209992_10004910_pt1 | contig 10195 bp, 9 predicted proteins | sample 2SBtaG_2_FD_182564 | JGI IMG/M metagenome (GOLD analysis project Ga0209992, IMG submission 182564) | Deep subsurface microbial communities from Kolumbo volcano to uncover new lineages of life (NeLLi) - 2SBTROV12_ACTIVE470 metaG (SPAdes)... | ecosystem: Environmental > Aquatic > Marine > Volcanic... | reverse complement strand
CCTTCTACGTCTTCTCTACTGAAACTAAATGTTCCTTGAGTCAAGTCATTTGTTCCAAAACTAAAGAATTCTGCAGTTGTTGCAAGTTCGTTTGCAGTAAGTGCTGCTCTGACAACTTCAATCATAGTTCCAAAGTTAATTTTTAATTTCATCTTGTTTTTAGTTTCAATTTCTTTTTTGATTCTATCATAAATTTCTTTTATGTGATTTAATTCTGCAATGCTACTAATTTGTGGAATCATAATTTGTGGATGTGCTTTAACTTTTTTCTTTGTTAGTACTACTAGTGCTTCAAAGACTGCTCGAATTTGCATTTCATAAATTTCAGGATATGTAATTCCTACTCTAACTCCACGATGTCCCATCATTGGATTAATTTCTGCAAGTTCTCTTGCTCTTTTTAGAACAACTTTGGCATTTTTAATTTCATTTGCATTTCCTGCAGATTCTAATTTTTGAATTTTTTCAACTAGTTCTTCAGGATTTGGTAGGAATTCGTGTAATGGTGGATCTAATAGTCTGATTGTTACCTCGTATCCCTCCATTGCTTTTAGAATTTCAATAAAGTCGCTTTTTTGTAATTCTCCTAATTTTTTCAATATTTTACTTCGTTCTTCAATATTTTCAGCCATAATCATTTCTACAAACAAGTTAATTCTATCGCTGCCGTTGAACATTCTTTCAGTTCTACATAATCCGATTCCTTTTCCTCCAAACTTTCTTGCAAGTTTGGCCCCTTCTGGAGTATCTGCATTTGCTCTTATTCCTAATGTTTTTGTTTTTTGTGCCCAATCCAAAATTTGCTCAAAGTCTTTTGTCATTTTTGGCTCTACAGTTGGAACCTCTCCGATAAACACAGTACCTTCACTACCGTTAATGGAGATTGTATCTCCTTCTTTTATTGTAATTCCATTTGCAGTACATGTGTTATTATCATAATCAATTTTTAATTCTGGACATCCTACGATACATGGTTTACCCATTCCTCTTGAGACAATAGCTGCATGAGATGATTTTCCTCCTAAACTAGTCAAAATCCCCTCTGCTGAAAAGAATGCAGGCACATCTTCTGGTTTTGTTTCTTTTCTAACTAGGATGATTTTTTTGCCTTGTTCGCCTAATTCTATTGTCTTTTTTACATCAAAAACTACAATTCCACTTGCAGCTCCTGGAGATGCTGCAATTCCTTTTGCTAATTGTTTATGTTCTTTAACTTTTGACTCATCCATTGTTCTGTGTAGTAATGCTTCTAATTGTTGTGCAGGAATTCTTGTAAGTGCTTTATTTTTATCAATTAATTTTTCTTTTACCATGTCAACTGATGTTTTTACTAGTGCACTTGCACTCATCTTTGCAGTTCTTGTTTGTAACAAGTAGAATTTCCCTTGCTCGATTGTAAATTCAATATCTTGTGGTTCTCTGAAATGTTTTTCTAATTTGGTACATGCATTGCTAAGTTCTTTGTGGGATTTTGGCATGTCTTTTTTTAATAGTTCGATACTTTTCCCAGTTCTAACTCCTGCAACAACATCTTCACCTTGAGCATTAATTAGATACTCTCCTTCGATTTCTTTTTTACCATTGTGTCCATTTCTTGTAAATACTACACCCGTAGCACTGTCGTCTCCCATGTTTCCAAATACCATGGTAACCACGTTTACTGCTGTTCCATTTGCAATATCTTTTGTAATGTTATTTTTTTCACGATAAACAATTGCCCTTTCACCCATCCAACTTTTGAAAACTGCTTTAATTGATAATTCTAGTTGCTCATTTGGTGAATCTGGGAATTTTCTTTTAGTGTGTGCTTCACAGATTTTTTTGTATTCTGAAACAATTGTTTTTAATGATTCTACATTTAGTTTACTGTCATCTGAAACACCTTGTTTGGTTTTTGCTGAATCTAATACATGATCAAATTTTTCATCATTTACTCCAAATACAACTTTGCCAAATAATTGAATAAATCGTCTATACGAATCCCATGAAAATCGTGGATTTTTGGTTTGCTCCGCAAAACCTTCTACTGTTTTTTCATTTAATCCTAAATTCAAAATTGTATCCATCATACCTGGCATTGAAATTGCCGCACCTGATCTAACTGAAACTAGTAATGGATTGGTTGTAGAATTCCATTTTTTACCTGTCTTTTTTTCCATTTTTGTGATGTTTTTCATTACTGCAGGCATCACATCTTTTGGGAGTTTTTTGTTGTTATCATAATACTTGTTACACACTTCTGTTGTAATGGTAAATCCTGGAGGAACTGGAAGTTTTAGTCTGGTCATTTCACTGAGACCTGCACCTTTACCGCCTAGAAGCATTCTTTTTTTACTATCTGCTTCTTCAAATGCATAAACTGATTTTGACTTTACCATGCAAAAATTCGTGAATTTTTTGGCTTTTTAAACTAATGCCTTTGCAAATTCTGAAATTATCTTGTCCCAATTTTTTGCCTTAATTATTCCACTGGCAACCAATATTCCTTTTGATCCTAATTCTGCAGCTTTTGAAACATCTTCTCCAGAAACAATTCCTGCACCACAAAGTAGTTTTGTTTTATTTTTTTCATTTTTTACAGCATTGGATGCTTTTTCAATTAAATCTGGTTTTTCTTTTGAAACGGCTTTTCCTGATCCAATTAGCTCTGGTGGTTCTATTGCAATGTAATCTGGACTTAATTTAACATATTTTTTTACTTCTGCTACATCTTTTACACAAACAACAGAGATCATTTTTAATTCCTTTAATTTTAAAACTAGTTTCTGAATTTCTTTACTTGGAATTCTATGTTCACTATGATTGATTAATGATCCGTTTACTTTGGATTTTTTTAACAATTCTGGAACAATATATCCTGTGGTACTGCCAACTTTGGAGTCATCAACATGTTGTGCAAGAATAGGAATTGTACTATTGGATACTAACCCAATTAGATGTTGTGGTGGAGCAATGGCTATTTTTACTTTGTATCTTTTGGAAATTTTTTCTGCAGTTTTTACAAATTTGATAATTTTATCCCCTGAAATTTCATCATAATTTTTGCAGTTAATAATAAACATCTTCTTTGACCCTCTGTACATTCTATTTAATTCTTGATTATGTTTTTTTGAATTGTTTGTCGTATCTTTTTTTCATTAATGAGACTATCACCATCAGCGTCAATCCTGCAGAGTTTGTTCCTATGATAAATACATCTGAAACAATAATTCCATATGTTAGCCACAAAATTGAACCTGCTGCTATGAATATCATTAAAAATTTTGAGATATCTCTCATGCTTTTTGTTTTGAAACCTTTGTAGATTTGCTCAACCCACCCAGTCAGGATTAACACTCCTGCAGTTATTCCTAAAATCGTCAATAGTGTTCCGTCGACTTCCATTTTAACTCCAGAAAAATTCGTCTAATCCAGTTTGTTTTGGCTTTCCTAAAATTGTATCAAAATCTAAATTCATTGATGATGTAATTTGCTCAAGAGTAGATTCCAAAAATTCCATGTATTTTTTAGAATCAATTTCTTCTTTTTTTGCTAATTCTGCAGGCTTTACCCCTGGTTTGTTTAGAGTTTTGATAAATGAAATTCTGTCTCCTTTCTTAATTTCTCTAATTGATTCTAATTGTCTTGCTGCTCGGATATGTTGTGGGATTGTTTTAACGTACTCTGATGGGGCTTTACTAAGCATTACATTAAATGTTAATTCTTCAACTGGAATTTCTTTTGCTTCTAATTTCTTTCCACATGTTGCAATTTTTTCTGAAATTTCTTGTTTTGCATTTGTGAAATCATCCATAGTTTGAACTTTGGATAATACTTCAATTAGTTCATAAAACAAATTTTTGATAAATGCTGGTGTGTGTGATTTTTTCCCTGTTAATCCTTTAACATCAACTTTTCCATCTTTTGTTACACCGAGATAATTTTTCTTTCTATTACTTAACACACAATATCTGTATGCTTTGTCTATCTCTAAATCTACTCCGTGATCTTTTTTTGCTTGCTCAATTACTTTGTTAATTTGCTCTTCATTTGGATTTTTGATAAAAAGAGAATCTGTATCCCCATATAGTACCTCCACACCTACCTCTTCACATTTTTTAATTGTCTCTAAAATTGTATACCTGCCAATTGCAGTAGTAGCTTCTGCAGCTGGTAGAAAGTATAATGGGAAAATCTCAGCCCCCATTACCCCATAGCTTGCATTTAGAATAACTTTGAGTGCTTGTGTGATTACTGTGTATTGCTGTCTTTGTTCCTCAGAAAGTGTCTCTTTTTTTGATAAACTCTTGTAGTAATTTACTCTCAAATCCCTTAGTGAGCCTATAATTGATGCAGTCATTCCATTTTTCTTCAAACATGCCCAATGGTTGGTACCTGGAATTGTATTTTTCTTACATTCTTCATGAGGACATCTGACTGTCTCATATGACAAATTTCGAACTTTGATAATGCTTGGATACAGACTTGCAAAGTCCATTACAACTACATCAAAATGAATTCCTTCTTTTGGTTCAATAACTAGTCCTCCTCTGTATTTCTTGTCTTTAATTACTGCATCAGACATTACACCTTCTGATCTAGCTTCTAGTTCTGCTCTTTTTGGAATTAATGCATTATTTTTTCTGTGTTCAGAATAAAGTAAACTTCGAATCCATTGAGATACTCCCATTCTTGCAATATCATCAATTGGCATTCTTGCAATTCTTGAAATGATGACAAGTAGATTCATCAATAAATCACTGTTGAAACTTGTCAACTCATAAGTTAGTAATGCATCATTATAACAATAATTTGCAGTTTGATATAGTGATAATTCATCAAACTCTAAACCATAGTCTATCTTTTCTTTTCCAAGAAGTGCTTTTGAAACTGCATTTAATGAAAAACTAGTATACTTTTGACTAAACGCATAGATTTGAAATGATCTATTTGATAAAGTTCTATACAAATCAATATGGACCCCGTGTCGTAGTGTTGCTGAATCCCTCATCATGTAAAATGGATTCTCTGAATTTTTTATCCCTAGTCTTTCTGCCCTGTTATACAAATATGGTAAATCAAATTCATCTCCATTGTATGTTACAACAAATGGAAAACTTTTGATTATTTCAAATGCATCTTGAATCATTTCTTTTTCTTTATCTAAATCATAAAATGTCACCTTGATGTTGGCGTCCAATTCGTTAGTTCCTTGCTCTGTTCCTTCAGTTTTGAGCACGAAAATCTGGTCATTTCCGTCATTTCCTTTAAGCCCAATTGCTGTTACTTTTTTTTCTGCAAGTTTTGGGTCTGGAATCCTTCCAATCTCTGCCTCTACTTCGATATCGACACTTAGTCTTTTGATTTTTGGAATTGGTTGGTTTAACAAATCTGCCCATTCTGAAATGAATTCTTTGAATTGTTCTGAATCAACCATACTTTCACTATCTACTTTATCCCAAAGCAAACTTTTCAGTGCAATTTTTACTTCATTTGATATCTCTAAATCATGAGGTTTTACTTTGTCATTTTCTATCTCATAATATTTTCCAACAATTAATTTTTCATCGTACAAATAATTCTCATAATATTTTATGTCTGATTCCCATGTTTCAATTATGTTTCTGATACTTTTGTCACCTGTTGTTCCTCCAATGGCTAACGGGTCTGCTGCAATAATTTTTGACATGTCTATTTCTTTGTCTTTAATTAAATCATGTCGCTTGACAGTTTTGATTTCTAGAACATCGTCTCTTTCTTGTAGAAACTCAAGTTCATCCGGAGCTAGTCTTGAATAACAATATGGTTTGTGACCGGTTTGGTCTCGCCACAAAATTAATTTTTGAGATTCTGGCTCATAAAATTTCAGTACAACTGATTTTGAATTATTATCATATGTAGCTGATACCAACATTGCTGGTGGCATGTTTTCAATTTTTTCTGTTTCTGCTACCCTTACTTGCATTTTCACTCAGCGTTTTCATATTTTTTTACTAATTCTTTTGCCCATCTTGTGATTTTACTTTTATCCAGATGAACCACTTCAACTCCAGCTTCTGACAACAAATCAAAATCTGTTTCAGGATAAGAGTCAAGACAAACAAATTTTCTAATTCCTATTGTGATGGCCATTTTTGTACATTCTAGGCATGGAACAAACGTAGTGTATAGAACTGCGCCTTCAACCCCTGCCTCAATTCCTAAAATTGCACAATGCATTATGGCATTAGCCTCTGCATGATTGCATAAACATCTATCAAGGGATGCACCTGATTTTATTTTCCCCTCCATTCTATCTTGACATCGTTTACAACCACCATCAAAACAATTCTTGATTCCTGGAGGAGTTCCATTATATCCTGTAGCTAGCTGTCTATGATTTCTGACAATTACTGCACCAACTTGTCTTGTAACACAATTTGAACGCATTTTTGCAAGTTCTGCTTGAAGCATAAAATATTCATCCCAATTTGGTCTTTCAAAAGTACTCATACCGATTGTGTTTGAGTGTTCCATATATGGATCTCTATGGAGAAAAAACTATTGCGATCAAACATGTTCTTAATTCTGAATTTTTAATCCATATTTTATAATTAAAAAAATATCAATATGCTTAAGTTTAAAATTCTTGCAAAAAAATTATGAATCATGATCCTAATTACAAAGCAACGTTAGTAATTTTAGATGATTTTGAAGCACATGAATTAATCCAATTTAACAAAGAATCTTTTGATGAAGAATATTTTAAAAATTTTCTAATATTTCAAAAGGCATTTACTCGTTCATTTGGTGATTTAGTTGGAAAATTAGATCCATTTGAAAAAGGACATGAAAATTTGATAATGTTTGCAATCTATTCTGAATCTTGTTTTATTTTATCTCATTTAGATATCATGAAAACATTTTTGAAAATAATTATCAATCCTCTAAAAATTAAAGGTGGATTTAATGATGAAACTACTTTAGGTTTGTTGATAAAAAAAATTTGTAATAAAATGCAATATTCTGAGAAATTAAAAAATTCTATTCAAGGGTTGTTTTTAGAGGATTTTAGGCAAGCTATGACTAGTCAAAATTATCTTATTCTCAATAATGCAAATACTGTGATTTTCCCAAATGATGAAAAACTAAAAAAACTTCTAAATCTTGAAGATCTTTACAATTATTCTCTACAGGTTGTGGCTATGTTTGATGCAATGATTGATTGGTCTAATGGCCCAAATCCTACTCTAGAAAAACCTGCTACTGACTTGGATAGAATAGTTGATGATTTTAAAAATCAAGTAGAAAAATTAGATAAAAAGCTAGAGAAACTCTCGTGACTGTATCTTTGATATGTCTGGGTTTTTTATCACACAATAATGACTAGTACATGATATTTTACTGCACAAAAATTGACGGACATTAGTATTTTCAGAAATCCGATAAATTCAATTTCATATACTAGTTTTGATGATGTTTCTTAATTATGGCTAATTGGAATTTAATTATTAGTATTTTTTTTGTATTGATTTTTGTTCTTGTAATTTTGTCGATTTCTTTGCCTGGTGTGATAAAATTTGTAAACGATGAAGCAAATAGAGATTCTCTCAAAAATGTTAGTGAAGCACAAAGAATGATGTGTGGAATTCCATCTGAACTTGATTTAATTTTTGATATGATGGGTTCTATCTCTAGTGATAGTTTTGATAATAAGGCAAAAGGTATCTATCAATCCATTCTTTGGGGAAATGATGTTGAGAGTTGTGATGTTTTGTATTTGTATCACCAATTGGATATTGAACAAAGAAAGAAATTAAATTGGATGGAACTATCCTGTACTGTGAGTCATTGTATTGCTGAATAATTTTTCTATATACTCATGTGAGAAATATGCTAACTAGAGTTTAGGTAAATTTCCAGTTTTATCTAAATTTGATTTACAAACTTTACAATAAAGTCTAATTTCAGTTGCTGGGAATTCTGCCCCACAATTTTTACAAGTGTAGAATTTTGTGTCCGTCACAAGTTTTATCCGTGAATTGTGAACTTAAGCTTGTTGGAATTATTTTCTAAAAAGATTTATTGGAAAATAATGGGTTTAGTATGATGGATTTAGCAGAATTACCTAACGTAGTAAAAGTGGGATTAGTTGTGGGAATTATAGTTGTGTTTGCACTTGGTGCTGTCGGGATTATTACTTCATTCTTTGGGTAAAATTTAGGATGATGTGACACAATTTTTAGTAAAATTCTGTTTAAAGTTAATTATCCTTGGACTTTTTTGTTCCTAATCGTGCCTGGATTATTTTAGAAATGTGGATTGATGTTTGAAATTACACATTAGCTAATTCTCCACTACACGAAAAGATAAAATCTACAAATTCTGATTTTTCTTTATACGTTGACCCAATATCTTGAGAAAAAATATGTTCAAAAAGATTCAATTGAGAAACGAGACTATCAGGTAAATCTTGCAACTCAGGCAATCAATGAGAATTGTATTGTGGTATTGCCTACAGGACTTGGAAAAACGGCAATAGCTTTGCATGTGATTGCAGAATTTCTTTCAAAAGGCACTGGTGGTGTTTTATTTTTAGCTCCTACACGAGTGTTGGTAAATCAGCATTATGAATTTCTTAAAAATAATCTCACTTTGGATGATGTCTCACTAATTACTGGTGAGGATACAATTCAAAAACGAACAAAACTTTGGAATAATAGTGTAATTTGTGCAACTCCTGAAATTGCTAGAAATGATTTAGCAAGAGGAATTGTTTCTCCTGAACAATTCACACTTGTAATATTTGATGAAGTACATAGAACTGTTGGTGATTATGCATATTCTGGAATTGCAGAAAGATTTGAAGATTCTTCAGCAAGAATTGTTGGAATGACTGCAACTTTACCTAGTGAAAAAGAAAAAGCAACTGAAATTCTTACAAGACTTAGAATTGCAAGTGTTGCAGAAAGAACAGAAGAGAGTCAGGATGTAAAACCATACACTCAGGAGACAAACACTGAATGGATTAATGTGGAACTTCCTGATGAACTCAAGACAATTCAGACCCTGTTGAAATCATCTCTTAATCAAAGATATGATACGCTACGTGAAAATGGAATTAAATTAGCACAACAACAATCACTTTCCGCATTACTTCGAATTAGACAATTTGTATTAAATCAGAACAGACGTTCTGCAAAACCATTATTCACTGCAATTAGAATACACTATGCTCTAAACATGCTTGAAGTTCATGGGATTACACCATTTTTGAAATTTTGTGATCGTGCACAAGCAAAAAAAGGCATTGGTGTAAAGGAACTCTTTGAAGTTGATCCTAATTTCACTCGAGCAATTTCACTTGCAAAAGATGCACAATCTAAAGGCATTGAGCACTCAAAAATTCCTAAACTAAAAGAAATTCTTGATTCAGTTCCAGGTAAGGCATTAATTTTCACAAGTTATAGGGATTCTGTTGATTTGATTTTTAACAAATTAAATGAGATGGGTGTTTCTGCTGGAATTTTAATTGGAAAGGCCGGTGATACTGGATTAAAACAAAAAAAGCAAATTGAAACAGTACAAAAATTCAGAGATGGTATTTTTCAAGTTTTAGTTGCTACGAGAGTTGGAGAAGAGGGATTAGATATTTCTGAAGTAAATCAAGTAATTTTTTATGATAATGTTCCTAGCTCCATTAGATTTATTCAAAGACGGGGAAGAACTGGACGAAAAGATACCGGAAAACTTGTAGTGCTAATTGCCAAAAATACTATTGATGAGACATACTATTGGATTGGAAAAAGAAAGATGACGGCATCCAAAGGCATGGGTCAGAAAATGTCAAAAATTCTAGAAAAAAATCAGGCATCTGAAAATAAAAAAGAAGGACTAGATGCTTTTCTATAATTATTGAATTAATTATCCTAATCTTTTGATGATGTGATATCCAAACTCTGTTTTGATTGGTTCAGAAATTTCACTAATCTCTAGTTTGAATGCTGCCTCTTCAAATGGCTTTACCATCATACCCTTTGTAAAATAGCCTAGATTTCCATCTTTTTTTCCACTTCCTGTATCGATTGAAAATTCTTTAGCCAATTTTCCAAATTTTTCACCACTTTTTATTTTCTCTAAAATTTCTAATGATTCACTTTGTTTTGCTACAAGAATATGAGAGCATTTTATTTTATTACTCATTTCTATTTTTTAATTATTCTATGTCTTAATTGTT
>Ga0209992_10004908_pt1 | contig 10197 bp, 14 predicted proteins | sample 2SBtaG_2_FD_182564 | JGI IMG/M metagenome (GOLD analysis project Ga0209992, IMG submission 182564) | Deep subsurface microbial communities from Kolumbo volcano to uncover new lineages of life (NeLLi) - 2SBTROV12_ACTIVE470 metaG (SPAdes)... | ecosystem: Environmental > Aquatic > Marine >... | reverse complement strand
TCTTGGTCATCATCTAACCAATCCGCAACATCATCAGTTGTATAATTAAATTCAACTTTTGATTTTCTTGCACCATGTTTTAAAGCACAATACACCATGTTAATTGCAGTTGATAAAGGCATATTTAAACCTATTTTACCAATGTCATTTAATGTCATATTGCACATATCACACCATTCAGATAATGTTGCAAAGCCAAAGTGAACTGGTCGCATTGTACCGCCAACCGCTAGTTTGTTTAATTCTTTTGTCATACTATATAATTTTTGTTCAATATAGTATTAAAAATAAAGCTAAACAATACTATGAGTTTGCAACAATAGTCAATGCCCCTGTACCTTGTAAACTTATAGAATAAGTCGCAGCATCTTCATTTGGTGCATTTAACGAGCAACTTGTAATATACGCTTTTCCTGTGTATTTAAAATCGCCTGATATTGGTGTACTTTCATTAAATTCAACATCAATTTCTGTTCTGTTGTTTAAAGCTGTCATTAAATCATCAGGTGCATTTGTTTCATCTGTTGTATAAAACGCTTCACAATCCATTGTAAATCCTGTTGCAGCTGGTAAATATGATTTTCTATGTGCTGAATCTTTATTAGTTGTTTCAAAAGTATCTAGTGTAAAATTCACTGAACAACTTGTTGAAGCACCTAATAATGTTGGTGAACCACCACCTGATGTATCCACTTTTAGAACTAAACTAGTTCCATTAAAAATTCCAGTTGTTGCCATTTTTTATTGTTTTTATTAATTAATTAATCTTCTAAATTTATTTCTTCAATTTTTGTTTTTTGTTTATTTTTTGGTTTTTCTTTTTTCGTTTTTGCTAATCCATGTTCATCTTCAATCCAACCTAGATTTAAATAGTTTATATATCCTTCTTTATTTATAGGACCATATTTATCACCTTTTTTTCTGTTGGTGTTAGGAATATCTTTAATAAATGTTACTATATATTTTTTCATAAGTTATGTTTGTTTAATAAATAATCTTTTATTCTGTTATATTGACCACCGCCAAAAGTTAGTTTTTTATTAAATATGACGGATTCATATAATCGTAATGAACTGTCCGTTCCATCTGCACCAATTCCAAAATTTTGAAATTTAAAATTTCCACCACCTGCTTGACTATATGAATTGTAAAAATTTTTGTTAAAATATGTGGAATCATTAGGGTCGATTAATTCCCATTCTCCATCTTCATCACTTGAATTTCCCCATGAAATAGCTAAATAACATTTATTTGAAAAATCAGGTGTAGAAATACCACCTTTTAAAAGTTTTTGTGTTCCATTTAATCTAATGTATATAAAACTCTGCGAAGCGGTGCTTTCCCTTCTAAAATAAATTTGGTTTTCACTTCCACTAGTTCCTTCTGATGTTAAATACAAATAAAAATCTGATGCAATTACATCTTCTTGAAACACAAAAAATAATGTGCAACCATTTGTAAATTCAATAGCTGATGCAGAACCAATACTAGCACCAGAACCATCTGCTTCTTGAAATTTTAAATATCCATCTGTATTATAATAAGGTGCTGACGAATCACCTGATGAAACATTTAATGTTGTTGCACCACTTCCATCATACCACAATCTAACTTTATCTGAATTACTTGTTGGTGGTGTTGGTGGGCTTGCAGTTTCGCTTGTACTCATTAATCCTTTTATGTCAACTGGAAACCAACCATAAGCACCCATTGATGAAGGATTGTTTAAAAAGCGAACATCAAATTCAATATACTTTTCAAACACTCTTAATTTTTCATCAAACAAATCAAAGCTATTATCAAAAAATATTTCTTGAATCCAATAACCCTCAACAATAGAACACCCCCCAGTGTCTGGTGTTCCTGAAATTCCAGTTTCAGGGTTTGCAAAATCAGTAGCATCTTTATATTTTTCTAAAGTAGCAATCACAATTTCTGAAACATTTTGAACATCAGCATATGTTTTTCCATGCACACCAATAACAATGTGTGCTTCTGTTTTTGTATGCCTTCGGTCTTTTACATAAATAGGGTCTTGAGAATTTATTTCATACATCAATGCAGGGTAATCAACATTTTGAGGAACAACAGACGGAAATATCCTAGTTGATGTTTCTGCAATCAAATCAGTTTCAGTAGATAATATTTTATATATAGCTTTTGATAAACTCATTTCCAATTTTTCTCTAATACATCTCTAATTAATTTGTCAACAATTCTGTTTGTTGCCATGTCTTTTGTTGAATTAAATGCAGGTGTAATAAAATCATTTGCTTTTGTTTTTCCCCCACCTCTTGTTTTATGTCCTTTTACAACCCATCCTATATAATACCCATCATTTTTAATATATTTTTTTTGCCCTTTTCTTCTGCTTCCACCTCTTTTTGTAACTTTCGCCCCAACTGTTACTGATGTTGCACCAATGCCATCTCTCCCTGATTTTCCAGTTATTGTAGAAATAGATGCTTTCAAGTTTCCAGTTTTAATTGGCGTTCCAGTTTTCATTGCTTTTCTTGTTGGAACAGCACCATACCTTAAAGCTTTTAATAATGTTCTTCTTTTTTTCGCATCTTCCATGCTTTTTTTCATAACTTTTTGCACTTCTTCTAGTCCTTCAATATCCATTGAACCCCCAATTCCTGCACTACCATATTTATTTGAAACATATTTTGCCATATCAATCTAATCTTCCGTCATCTTTAAATGAACAATTAAACACAATTCCTTTTCCTCTACCATTATATTCTGTGCTATCTAATTCCCAATATTTACTTAAATAATTAATTTGAAATTTTCTTTGTGGTGAAATAGTTGCAGAATCTAATTGTAAATCTGCATCCCATCTAACCAAAAAAGCAACTTTCAATGTGCCAGTTATAGTGTCATCTTCAACTTTTTCTGTTCCTTTATGTGGAACTATTTTCGCCCAAACACTTTTTAGACTTGACCTACTATTTGAATACCCACCATAAGAATCTTGAGTTCTTGTTAATTGATAGATAGTTATATAAGTATCTAATTCTCCTGCTTTTACTAAACCCTCTTTCATTAGTATTCAAAAATTCTATAAGGTTCTAATAAATATTCGGATGTTGTAGGCATTCTTTTTACTGTGTCCTCTCTTTTTTCATACAAACCACCAATAATTAACAAGACCGCTTGTTTAATAGGTTCTGGAATGTCTGATGCACTTGAACCATAACCATTAACAAAAGTTATTTTAATTGCATCTGCTCTAGCATATAAACTTGGAAAATCTTTTCCATCTGCAACTTCAATAAACCCTTTTTGATTTTCAGGTTTTACAACATTATAATTTGAAGATGACCAAGTTTGTAAAGAATTATCAGAATCATAATATTTTATATGTGAAACTGAACTTAGTGGTGCTTTAGGTAAAACAATTTGTGCTAAACCAGTATATGGCGAATAATAACCACCAACTGGATATGTATATGATTTTAACAAATTAGACGTTGTTCCTATTGTTGCATTTGAAACAAATACATCATTCCAAGCTTCCATTGTCATTTCATAGGTTGATTCAGTAAATGAACCACCACAATATTTTTCTGCATAATATTGTGCAACTTTTATCAAGGTTGCAATGTAAGTATCTTCCGCAGAACTTGTAACTCTTAAATGTGCTTTAGCTTCCGCAGTTGTTAAAATTTCAGTTCCAGTTGTTGTTTTGGTTAGTCTAGCCATTATATTTTTTTGTATTAAAAAATAAAAAGGAAGGGCAAAAACCCTTCCCCCTTATTCAAATAAAATAATATTAATTATGCGTTAGCAATCTTAATAAATGCAGTATTATTTTGAACCGCATTTCCATCAACAAGTGATGTAACAACCATTCTTGCTTCGCCAGTTCCTGCGTTTGTGTATGGGTCAAATAAAATATCTAAACCACCAAATTGTGCAATGTGAACTTTAGAAAAATCACCTAGCATGTAATTAGTTCCAGTTCCTGCAGTACCACCAACATTTGATGATGTGAAAGCAAAATAACCTGCTAACATTTTGTCTGCGTTATCCCATACTGGAGAAACATTTGAAACTTGAGCCAGAGTTTTAACTTCTGCCAAAGCACCCCCATCTAATAACCATGCCATTCTTGCACCTTGTAAATTAACTCCATTAGTAATTAATTCAGATTCCATTGCTAAAATTTCTGCAATTACAGGTGCTGCACCTGCAACTGTTTGAGTCGCAGCATCTAAAAAGATAGATTCAGGACCATTTGCAATATCTGCATCACCTAACAAAGCTAATTCTAAAGTAGATGCAACAGAACGAGCCATGTTGCTTCTTAATGCTGCTTCAAGACCTGAATTTTGTGTCATTGCTTCCGCAGATACATTAACTATTGAAATACATTTTTTTGGTGATAATGTAATTGAACTTGATGTTCCATTTGCAGCTGGTGCAGTTCCACCAGTTTCTGCAACAAACCCTGAATTAATACTTGAAAAAACTGGAAACTTCATGTTATTAACACCTGAATAAAAATTAGCACCTGCACTTGCAAGAACTAAATTCGATTCTAATTGGTCTGTCCATGACATAACTTCAGTTGCATTTGAAGGTGATGTTGCAACCGCAGCTCTAGTTAATACTGATGAAGGGATTGCAATTCCTCTAAAAGATTGACCAGTATATTTAGCTTCATTTCTAGCTTCTTGGTCCATCTCTTTTACCAAGCCTTCCATTCTTCCAGTGTACGCTTGTTTCATAGCATCTTGAAAAGAATAATCTCTTATTTCTTTAGATTCTTTTGAAACTGTACTTGTAGATTTAGATGCAATACTTGCATTTAATTTTTCCATTCTTTCTGACCTTTCAATTTTTTTGTCTAGGTCTTTAATTGTTGAATCAAACGCATCAAAATCGTTTGTTTCATCTTTTGTTAAATCACGCTTTTCTTCTTTAGCCTGACTTACTAAAGCCTCCATGTTTTCTATAATGGTTGCTCTTTCTTGTTTAAATTTTAAACTATCCATTTTTTTTGTTTTTAATTATTTTTAACTTTAATTCCATCAGGTTACGTTTGTGTAAATCCTGCTCTTCTTTTTGGTATTCGTGTTTTTCTTTTTGTGTATTTAAATTTCTTTGTGCTACTTTTGAAACTTGTGCGGTTGCTTCAGGGTATGCAGGAATCGTAACTGGTGAAACATCAATTAGCCTAGAAACCTTTTCAATTGTTCTAATATGTTCGCCATCTTTTCTTTCCCAAGAATCCTCTTCAACTATAAATCCAAATGATGATTGTGAAATATTCCCTGCTCTTAAATTAATTAATAAATCATTTCCGTATGATAAACCTTCAGGAACATCAAAAGAGTATCTCAAACCCTTTGAATCAACGCTTAACGTCAACGTGTTATTATCTGTCCTAGCTAAAGGATAATTCATATCATGATTTATTAAAGCAACAACAGAATCTTCCATTACATTATCAAATGCTCTTTCAGAAATTAATTCTCTAAAGCCACCAAGATTTTCTGATAATGAATTAAAAACTGATGCGTAACCAACAACCCTTCTTTCATTGTCTTGGTCTAATCGCATTTCAGTGGTAGTAAAAGTTCTTCTTTCAAACCCTTCTTTTTTAGTTAAAGTTCTGTACATGTCTTTGTCGTGGTCGCCCTCTGCAACTTCTTCTTCTTCAATTACTTCTTCAACCATTTCTTCATCTTCTTCATATTTTTCATCTTTTAAATAATGAATTACATAATGAGTTTCTGTTTCTTCAATTTTATCAATATGTCTTTTATTTATTGTTTTCATGTTTATATTTTTTTCTTCTCCATCTAACATTTCAAACAATTCACCTGCAGCATCAAAAATTTCTGTATGCTTAAATTGTGAGGCTCTTTGTCTAATTGCAGATAAAGCTTTTCTATATAATTTGCCATCTTTTCCAAATGGAAATTTATAATGTGCTTTAGTTTCTGCATCTGAATTTTCATCAACACCTAGAAACCATTTTCCATAATTACCCCAGTCATCATCACCTAGTAATTTGTTACCATCTTCTGCCGAAAAATCCCAATCAGAATCATTATCTACTTTTCCTGCATTGATTAATTCTTTTGCATAATTAAATCCTTTTTTATTTACTTTCATCATTAATGTTATTTGTTGGTCCTAAATTTAGAGGAACATAGTGTTCATCTAAACCTTTAATTCTATTTAAATCTTCAAATTCTCTAATTTCATTTGCAGATAAAACACCTATCTCAAACAATCTTCTATAATAATCACCCCTTGAATCTGCATCTGCTCTTAATAATTCGGAAACTCGAAATTTAACATAAGAGTTTTTTTGTTCATTAGGTGAAAATATTTTTCTGTTAAATTCTTGTTCAATATTAACTAGATAAGGGGTTAACGTATAAGTAACAAATTCAATTGATTGTTGTTCAATATTATTATTTGTGCTTCGTTCTAAATCCATTATCATATGCGGTTGAACTCTAAATATTCTAGCTATTTCTGAAATTGTAAATGACCTATTTTTTACAAATTCTGCATCTACTAAAGGAACAGAAATAGGTTTGTAATTTACACCCCCTTCTAATACCGCTGTTGAATGTGATTTGTAAACACCACCGAAACGATTGTTCCATGATGTTCTTAATCGTTGTGCAGATTCTTCTGTTAATTTTCCATCAGTTTGCAAAACCCCTGACAATATTGCACCATTTTCAAAAAACTTTGCACCAAATTTTTGCGTTGCTAATCCTAACCCTAAAGCTTCACGACACGCAGTAATTGGTGATTTACCTTTTACCCCATCATAAGACAATCCAACAAAATGCAACATTTCTTTGCTTTGATAAACTTTATCTTCATCTTGAACTGTGTAATATGATTTCCCATCTGCACCAACTGAAACTTCAACTCTTTCAGGCTCTACAATTTTAAAACTAATTGGCCGACCACCACCATTTCTTTCAATTATTGCATACGCATTTCCATACAATAACAAATGGCAAAGCATGGTGTTCCTGAATTGAAAACTTGTGTAATTCTCAGATGGGGCATTGTGCAACAAATTTTGTAAGGGTGAATCATAGGAAATTTGTTTTGACCCCTGCTTATCTCTAGTATACACATTGAGAGGTAAAGATGCAATCGTAGAAGATATTAAATTAACCGCAGACCACACTGCCGTTAATTGCATTGAACCTTTTTCAGAAACTGGAACACCAGAAGATGCAATTCCAAATGAATCAAGAAAATTGTTTGCACTTCTTTGTTCTTTTTTTGGAAATAAAAAATCAAGTAAACCCATAATTATTCTAGAATAATTACACTATATAATAAATATTATTTGATTCCACAATAAACTTTTAAAAATTTAAAGCTTTTATAATTCCTTTTGCACTTATTGGAATGTCCATTTGGATTCTGGTTGTTTTAATTCCTATTGATGGAATATTTGCAATGCCCCTTTTAACATGACTTTGAAATTTTATGGCATCTTTTTTATTTGCAAATGCTTTGTGCGAACTTTGTGTTATAAGCTCATTATTTTTAAGAGTATTTGCATGATTATATGTAAAATATTCTACAATATATACTTTCATCTTATTTCTGTTTTATTTTTTTAATAATTCCTCTTGTAATTCTGTAATAGTATTTACACCTTCATTGTAGCTGATATCATAAAACCATCCTCCCCACTCATCATCTGAATCTTCATAATACTTAACATTTGTGATTTTATAAATAACATCTAAATAGTTTACACTATCTCCTATATTAAATTTATTATTTTCCATTGTATTTATTTTTAAAGTTATTGTTTCGTTTGTTTGTTATAACAAATATACTACTTTTTTCCTTATAACCTACTTTAAAAGTAAAAAAAGATTAGTTTTTTTACTCTTACCTCTGTTAAATTTTTTTATTTTTTTTTCTAGATTTCATGGTTTTAAAGGATTGATAGGTTCGATATTTACTTTTACCATGTTTTTCAAAATGTTTTTCTTCCACTTTTTCCCATGCAACTCGACCATTTTTTGAATCATAATGAGTTTCAAATTCTTTTAAATAGTCTTTAAATCTCATATAAATAAAATGTCTTTGTTGTCATAAACGCTTCTATCATCTTCTTCTTGATTCATATATTGAGCCAACGCCATAACCATTGAAACTGGACCATCAATTTTTGATTTAGATTTTGATTTACTAAATTTTATATTTCCTGCCGCATCACTTTGTATTTGAACATTAGAAACCATCCATTTCATAACTGGATTGTCCGCATGATTTAATTGTTTTGAATAAACTAACTTTTCTAATTCTTTACATGGGGCAGACATACTTGCAAAACCTTGTCCAATAGGATTCATTTTTACACCCTCATCAACTAAATTAATTACTAATTGGCTACTGTTCCATCTATCAAAACCAATGCCAACAACATTAAACATTTCGCATAGTTCTAAAATCTTTTCTTGAATAAAATTATAATCTGCAACATTTCCTTCTGTCATTATTATAAATCCATTTTTACACCATGACAAATAATCAACACCATCAGAATCTTTTTTAGAATATACTTTTTCTTCAGGTAAAAAGAAAAACGAAACAACCTCAAAGCTTCCATCTTCATTTGGAAACATTAATGTTAATGCAGTAATATCTCTTGTAGATGCTAAATCAAGACCACCAAAACAATCTCTTTTCTTCATTGATTCCAAATCTATTTCACCTAGATTGCATGAATCCCAAACATCTTGATTTATCCATTTAGTTTCATTAGCGGTCCAAATGTTTAAATGCAATCTTTTAAATGTGTTTTCATAAGATGCGATTTGTTTTGCTTTGTTAAATTGTTGTATGAAATAATCTTTTTTTATTATACTACCAAACGCAGGGTTTGCCTTTTTCCATGTTTCTTCTTTTGTCCAATCATCCTCTTTGTCTGCGGCAAATATAACACCTAAAAATGATTCATCTTTTATTGCACCACTAATAACTTTTTGTGCGTAATCGTGAACTTCATAACAAATAGATTCTTTGTCATATCCTGCGGTTGTAATACAAATTGTTAAAGGTTGTTTTCTAGCACCAGTTGATGTTGTTAACACATCAAATAATTCTCTGTTCTGTTGTGCATGTAATTCATCAAAAATAATTGCACTACAATTAAAACCATGTTTGGTGTTTGCATCTGCTGAAATTGCTTTGTAATAAGAATTATTTTTTTCTAATGTAATTGAGTTTCTAAATACTTTTCCACGCTTTGAAAGTTCTTTATTATTTAACACTTGATTTTTTGCAATATCAAAAACAATTCCTGCTTGTTGGCGGTCTGCGGCAGCACTAATAACTTCTGCACCAAGTTCACCATCTGCATAAAGCATATACAATGCAAGTCCTGCACACAATGTTGACTTTCCATTTTTTCTTGGAATCTCAATATAACAAGTTCTAAATTTTCTTGTTCCATCTTCACGTTTCCAACCAAACAAAGGTTCAATAATTTTTTCCTTTTGCCAATCTTCTAAAATAAATGGTTGACCTGCCAATTCACCTTTACAGTGGGTTATATATTTTTCTATAAATTGAACCGCCCTATCCGCAGATTTTTCATCAAAATAATAATCCATTATTCAAAAAAATTATGTTCATCTTTTAATTCTGTTGGTTGTGGTGCAGAAATTTTTGTTCTTGCAGATGGGGTAAACCCAAATTGAGTTGCTAATTTAATTGCATCTGATAACGCTTGTTTGCTAACTGTAACCAAAGGAACAATTTGTGAATGCTTAACCCTTCCATCTTCATCCCTATAAATTTGAATACGCCCCGTTTCATGCAAAACTTTTTCTGTTTCTATGTGCAATGCCATTGCGTTACAATATGCTTCAACCAAAGCTAAGTCAACCGCATGTAACATTTGCAAAGTAAACAGTTCATTAGTAACTAAAACCCATTGTTCTTTTCCAGTTTTGGTTAACCAACTTGGTGGCTTTGGTGGTTGCTCAACTTTTGCAACTTGCATTTCATTTTCAACCTCTCTTGACTTTGCATAAGTTCCTCTAATTTTTTTTAGTTGTGTTGGAATTTTTTTTCTCCCAGTCATTTTTTTTTTTTTAAAACCCAAACTAAAACCAGTTTAAGTTCAGTTCTAAACTAGTTTAGACCCCCCCTGCTTTAGTTTTGCATATAAAAAACCAAAGT
>Ga0209992_10004907_pt1 | contig 10197 bp, 7 predicted proteins | sample 2SBtaG_2_FD_182564 | JGI IMG/M metagenome (GOLD analysis project Ga0209992, IMG submission 182564) | Deep subsurface microbial communities from Kolumbo volcano to uncover new lineages of life (NeLLi) - 2SBTROV12_ACTIVE470 metaG (SPAdes)... | ecosystem: Environmental > Aquatic > Marine > Volcanic... | reverse complement strand
GTCACACGTTCGAATCGTGTTGGGCGTGCCACAAAAAGTTTTTATGGCGGGAATAGCTCAGTTGGTAGAGCCCCGGATTGTGATTCCGGTTGTCGCGGGTTCGAACCCCGTTTCTCGCCCCATATTTTAAAAGGCTTTCAAGAGATTGAGAGCTTTTTTTTCGTCCGTAATCTTCTTAAAAAGCGTCATTTAGGCGTAGTTAATTTTTAAGGAGAATACACTTGGCAGCAATACAGAAGATAGTTAGACAGAAAGGAATTGTATATCGCGTACAAATTCGTAGGAAGAATTCAAAGATAATTTCTAAGACATTCGCTACCAGGAAGTTAGCACAACAGTTTGCCAGTAGACTTGAAAGTGATAAGCAGACCTTGCTTGCCTTCGGCGGTCTAACCACATCTAACATCTTATTCAGCAATCTCGTGGCAAGATATCTATCGGAAGGATATAAAGGTACACGACCGAAGGAGCAAGAGTCAAAGGTTAATTACTGGCTAGAAACATTGAATGACAAACCAGTAGCAGAAATTACATCAACTGAAATTAACAATGCATTATCTGCCCTACCCAATCACCTTAGTAATGCCACAGTCAATCGATACAAAGCTGCAATATCAGTAGTATTTTCTTTTGCCTGTAGAGAGTATGGGTTGCTTAATAACCCAGTCAAGAATATACGCTCTAAGCGTGAGAATAATGAAAGAATAAGGTTCTTATCAGACAACGAAAGAACGCGTCTATTTGAGTCGTGTAAGGCTTCTCAGTGGTCTAAGTTATACCTGTTAGTATTGATGGCAATAACCACTGGCGCCCGTAAGAGTGAACTACTCAATCTAACGTTCAATGATATTGATTTTTATAGAAAGACTGCACACGTTAAGACCAGTAAGAATGGACAACCAAGGATATTACCACTGACTAACGAAGTAATAATTGAACTAGATAAATTTAAATATCAAGAAGCAGCTCTGATATTTAACTCAGAGATTAAGCCTGATAAGCCAATGTGCTTTACCAAGCAGTGGAAGAAGGCACTAACACAAGCAGAGATTACAGACTTCCGATACCACGACCTAAGACATAGTTGTGCATCTTTGTTAGCTCAATCTGGTGCGTCATTGCTAGAGATAGCTGAGGTTCTAGGTCATAAGCAAATTCAAGTAACAAAGAGATACGCACATTTATGTATTGAGTATAAAGAAAAGCTAATTAACAAAGTGATGGGGAGCCTTTAATGTTCCGCGATAAACAGCTATACTGCAGGCTTATATTGATGATTTGATAATATAAAAATGGATGAATATGGTAAAATATGAGCTATGAATTTAGAAAATTTTAACCACTCTATTGACCCGATAAATGCCTTGGATGTTGCTAAAGGTTTTGATGATAAATGGCGTGAATTTGGTAATAGCTCATCGGATGAGTTAATAGATTTATGGCATACAATTTGTAGAACTTTTAACGAGGTCTACTTGCACAATCATTGTAATACTAACAAGACATACTTCAACATTCCAGCTCCAACTGGCTCTGGCAAAACTCAAATACTTAAGCATTACACCTCTGAGTTGGTTAGGCAGCGTAGCGATATTGGTGTGTTGATTGTTACAAACTATATATCTGATGCAGAGGAAGTTGCTAAGGATATTAATAACTGGTCTAACAGTTCATATGCAGCAGAGACTTACCACTCTAGCTCTAGAATAAGTAGAGACGAGCTTTACAAATTTAATGACATTCAAGTAGTAGTTATTACTCACGAAAACTACATTAGAAATCATAATGTAGACTCAACTAATCACAACATATATCAACAACTAACAACCTTTAACAACTCTGATAGAGAGATTGTTATTATTGATGAAGAAGTCAATCTAATAAATCATATTAGCATCAGCAAGTCTTCAATCAGTACAATCGAATCAAGCTTAACTACACTAGTTAGTCGTACATCAGATGACACGGCAAAGCAAGAACTGTATCTTGCAAGGTATTTACTTAATAATTACGATAAGTTATTCTATAAAGAGCATCAGAACAAGAGATTGATAGGTAACAAAACCCCTCTCTTGCAGAAGCTTTCTTCTGCTCTTAAGTTGACAGTAAGCGAAGTTAAAAAGTTGTTTGAGTTGACGTATCTAAAAAACAGTATTAACAATAACGTATTAAAGAATATCAATCAACAATTAAATATCAAAGGTGTTGATACCAATGCTCAAAACTTAAAGTATTTATTGGATGCCAACCTGTACGAATATACTAACAGCTATGGATATGAATACAGAACATCAACACTTGAATATCCTAACAAGTCTATAGCCATATTAAATGCTACTGCTAACCCAGATAGCATTGGTATACCTAACCTCAAGACGGTCAAACTACCAAAGGTTAAGACCTATGAATACGTTAGACTGTTCAATATTAAAACAGATGGAAAGTACTTAGGCAAGGATGCATTTGACAAGTTAGATGCTTCAGGTACTGAAGAGGATGTCTTTAACCAAATGCCAGAAACACTATGTGATTTTGCTCAATTTGACTACGACTATGAAGATGACAATAACAAAGAGTCGGCATTCTTTACTCACCAGAAGGTAAAAGAAGGTCTAAGAATAAATAGTAGTAATGTAACTGTCGACCACTTTGGAAACCTGCTTGGAGTTAACAAGTACAGAAACTGTAACAACATCATCATCTATGGCATTCAGATTAAGCCAAAATATATCTATATTGATTCATTAATACATTCAGTAGGTGTTGATGCTTTACTACCAAAGAATAAAGACAAGCTTCGTGATATTGCTTATGCTGATATATCCGCTGATATTGTTCAGGCAATTAATAGAGGCAGGTGCAGAGGTATAGTCGATAGAAAAGCCCCCAAGATGGACGTGCAGTTAGTAATGCCTAACAACAAAAATCTAACCAGTCAGATATTATCTTTTATAGCAAAGTCTATGCCAGGTGTTCAAATACTTAATAGCCTATTTACATTAGACCTAACACCACAAGCCAAGCCAATAGGTAGAGATGATGAGTTTATTAGTGCTATTGATAATAGTAAAGATGATATTGTTCTAAAAGATATTAAAGAGTCACTAGATATAAGTAAAAAGATTTGGGAGCGTATGCTTAAGTATCTAACAAAACAAGAGCATAACAATTCGTTCTTAGCAGTAAACGTTAGACTGAAAGGTTATAAGGTAATAAAGAAAGGTAAGAGTTGGCATCTAACAAAAGAGTGAACTGTTAGCCATCTTTGGGGCTAGGTGTTTATTGTTTCTCATACCTCCTTTGTCTCTAAAGTATATAGAGTTAGAGGGGGTGTAAGGAATATCAAATATCTTGATTCTTTTTACTTCTTTATTAACTTTAACCAACAACAAGCAAGAAGTAATAATCAAAAGTTGAAACAAACTATTTATTTAAGCATATATAACTACATCTTTTAGTGTTAGTAGAATAAGGATGTTGTTAGCCCCAAAGGTAGTAAGGTACAAATACTATCACAAATAGTAAATAGCATCAATAACCCAGTAGTTAGAAGATGTTAGTGTATATTAGCAACAATAGTAAACTAACTTTGACTTAACCAGATTGGCAGAGGTTTCTTTTTAAAAATTCTATTTATTTTGCTAGTAATCCAGCTATCTTTCTCGATAGAAAAAGGTACGTTAGGAAGTACATATCTATGCAGCTCTTCTAACTCAATATAGTAATCGTTATCGTCCTGGTCTCCGTAGCTAATAAACGCTTCAATCCTGAAAGCTTTGAGCCCAATTGACTCAACAAATTTACAGTGTCTGGGGCTATCGTCAATTAGCATATCACCATCACCAAAGCGAATATCCTTAGACTGCATCCCAGCAAATGTAGCATCTGGGTCGTAGTCATCACGGTATACAAATGAGGTAAAGTATCCAGCTAATCCAAGCTTATGAATAATTGGTTCGGCTCTATTCTTAGTTGAGGCTGTCCAGATACTTAGTTGTAGGTTGTTAGATTTGAATGAATCTAAAAGTTCAAACATTCCAGGGCGTACAGCCTTTCCAAGTTCGTCAATCAGGGTGTTATCAAGGTCGAAGTATATGTGCATTATTTTCATATAATTTAAATCTATACTATTGTGAAGTTAGATGATATGTTGGTTTATTTCTTCTGTAAAAATTCGATAACTTTATTTTTTATAGATTTAGGTGACACACTTATAACTTCTGTTGATGTTAAAAAATTATCAACGTTACTTTCAATATCTTCTAGAGACATTAATCCTTGATTAGACCATTGTTTCATTGAGCTCTTGGTTGATTGGTTAGATGAAATTAGATTATTTAAGTCATCACTTCTAACACCTTCGTATAAAGTAAAGTCTCTATTGTCTTCCTTGATAATTTTGTAGGTATTAACTCTTCCAGTTTTACAATTAATTGACATCCATTCAACAGAGTTATTTTTAGAAAATGAAACATTGTTTTTTATTGGGTAATATGTCGCTGTAATTTCCTCTCTTATGGTTCTCGAGGTATTGCGTAGTTTTGATTGAAGTGTTGCCACATCTTCTTCAAGTTGGTCCTCCCTCATACCCCCTAGGACGCCAGATAAAAAAGCAAGCCCACCAGAACCTCCATAGTTACTATCACTTACACTTTGTTCATATCTATAATCTTCCAGAGCATACCTTGCTTCTCTTAACTCTGATTTTATTTGAGAGTATCTATCATTGGGAACTTCCCTATATTCTTTTATATACTTACTACTGTGTCTGAATTGTTCAGAGTGTACAAGATTAGTATTTAACTCAAGATTTTTTGTTGCCAGAACATAAGCTTTACAGTTAAGGCTATTAATATCTTCTATCGCATATAATTCAGACCCTTTTAATTTTGCATTGTTGTACAAGGGTATTTTGTATGATTCGATTCCTGTATTTTTTAGGTTATTAGCTAATTTTGCATACTCTGAAAAACTTACAGTATCAATATTTAATAAATGTTCTTCTAGCAAACCTTTAATAAGATTGAAGATTACTATCTGTTCATTTGTAGCTTTATATAAAGATGTATTCCTATCCAGTTTCGAAAATATAGGGGTAACCACATCTAACTGTTTAATAACATCCTTACGCCAAGATATTAAGTCATCAAAGTCATTCATTGTTAAGAAATTCTTTATTGTATTTCTAACTAAGTCCACATCAAAAACATTTCCATTTCTATTAATGCTTATTGTTACTTTACTGCTAGGACTTCCTTTAAGTAGTTTAGAAATATTATTTGTATTAGATGCATCAAGTGCCTTTCCATTGACACGTTTTATAATATCTCCTTCCTTTAAATTAGCTTTATCAGCAGGTCCGTCACTAAATACAGATTTTATTTTCACAATATTATTTTCAATCAAAAATTTTATGCCAATGCCAGAAAAATCTTCAGTTAAGCCTTTAAGTTGATTGACCTGAGTCTTGCCAATCTCATTCATTTCTTCAACATAATTCAAAGAGAATGAGTCTTTTGAATTGTCTTTGAGTTTTAGCTCAATACTCTCTGAGCTACTACCCTCTGATGTTAGTGTTATTACTGTTTCAGAAAATAGAGCATCTGAATAGTACTGCACATTGTACTCACCAGGCTTTAATTTAACAGGTCTTCCAGATTTATATCTAGTGCCATCAATCACGAAAAATGAGTTTGGCTTATCAATATTGATAGTGACACTTCTGTCTCTATTTTTATGCTTAACCCTATCTATAGATTTAAGTATCTCAGATGGAAAATCTAAGCCATTGCAGTCATCGTACAATACACCCTTGCAAGTCTCACCTTTGTTGCTGTGCAAAATAGCCTGATTGTAATATTTTAATGAGCTTTTATACAGCTTCTTTCCCTCAGCTGCAACACCTAAATAATAATAAGTAAGGTCTTGAGGGTTTAATGTATTGAAAGAGAATAGGGCCAAATTTGTCCAATATTTAAGCTTAACTTGATTGTTTAATGATTCAAGTGTGTCACTATCAATTTCATCATCAGACGCATCTGGGATAGAAAGATTGCCAGCAATAAAATCTCTTTCTGAAAAGTAGTAATCTTTTTCAGGAGTGGATGAACAGCCCTGTAGTAAGAGTACTAATGTAGATATCAATATAATATTTATTTTCATTTATCTTGTTCCAAGTGGCTTCCAATTATGGATTAAATCATAATTCATCTTCTGTCTCATTAGCTCTTGGTTGTTTCTCTCAAGCATCCTTTTCATTTCTTGTGATTGTCTTCTTAGCTCTTTTTTCTGCTGCCTGTGCAAATCTTCAAGACCATCCGAAAACTCGTCTAACAGTATTGCTTGACCAGGACTCTCATAACTGTGAACAATTGGAGTTGTACTAATAGCACTTTCCTTGCTACTAAAGTCATTGAGAAATTTATCAATATTATTTACTTTTGTGGCGGCAGTGTCGCTATCTGATGTCATTATGTTTGAAGTAAGGGGCACCATTCCACGGATAGATTGAACAGGTTTTGTATATTTTTTAGCGGCTTCCGACCACCTATCAGTAGGGCTTGACTCTCTCTTTGTCTTTATAACAGGTGCGTTTGAAGAGTTTTTGGCTGCAGTGTTATTTATATTTTCACCGTGTTGCCATCCAGTAATAATTCCAGATACCACTGCATCAACAAATGCATACCCCGACATTGATATTGTAAAAATAAATACAGCTAATAGTGTTTTATAGTTCATATTGATATTGTACATCTTTCAATATTTTATTTACACCAACTTAATTTCTTACCACCATCATAACGATAAGCCAACTTATTATCAAGCAGCTCTTGCTCCAAGCTAACACCATCAACATAGTTCTTGTTAATCTCAACAGCATCAACACCCCAGTCGTTGTTAAGAACATCTAGGTTGCCTGTGTAGGGTTTGTTAGTGTCTGGGTAGATGAATTTACCGTTCTTGTATGTGCCTAGGTTGACATTGTATAGGGGTGGCACTTTAGTTGTATTCAACTCCAATAGTTTAGATTCTGGGATGCGGTAATTAGGGCAACACGGCTCAGAGCTAACCGCTTTAGCTAACTCTTCAAGACTCTCAAAGCCTTCTTGACTGTTCGGCGAGCCAATGTAGTCAGACGAAGCTTGATTGGCTTGTGTTAGTTAGCTAAGTAATAGTAATGTTAGTAGTAGTTTATTCATTCGTTGTAGTTAATAAAGTTAGTTATAAAGTCAACAGTCGTAGCTTCTATCCCAAAGTACCCGTGGTAAGTTCTAGCTTGAAAGGGGTTAGAGCTTATAGGCTCATCTCCACCAGCAAACAGCTTAACTTTCAATCCTGAAAGTTTTAAGCCCAATTGATTCAACAAATTTAAAGTGTCTCAGGCTATCATTTATAAGTGTACCACCATCAAAACTGTGAGCCAACTCGTGTTAAATTAAAACTTCAATCCAACCTTAACTTCCAGGCTATCAGAGTAACCTGCATTTACCGCTTCTGTCCTCTCATAGCTGATGGATGAGTCCCACTCATCTTTGGTGTACATATCTGTACCGAGTACAAACTTCCAGTTGGAGTCTGCTTTGTTATCAAGCTCTAGCTGGTAGTTAGTCGTCTCGTTATTGTAATGCATATTAACGGTTGATGAGCCTGAGACATCTGCACCATACTCAAACTTCATAAACGGTCTGATGTTGCCGTTTTGGATTGGGATTAAATACTCCATATCAGCACCAACAGACAGCACTGTTGATTCAATAGTTTGCTTATCATAAGTTAGTGCAGTTGCACCACCTGATTCGCTATAACCGTCATACCAAGTTTTAGAGGTAAACACTTGACCGTAAGGAGAGAGTTTAAAATTATTAAGCCTCCTGTCACCTTTTCTAAAGATAAGCGACCCAAATGCTTGATTTGCTTTATGCGAGCCAGTCAAGTTATCAGCACCGTCTACACGAGTCTTATCCACTTCAACTTGTCCAATACCAAGTATTGCTTCAATGAATGGCTTGTTATTCTGTTTAAAGACACCATAACTAGTCAAACTAAAGCTATCTGCATCGACAGCAGTATTTGTACCGATATCAGTATCACTCTTACCAATGCCAAACGCCACACCTATTAAATGCTCGTCTGATTTGGAGTGATTGTTAAATCTAATAGGTTTATCAAATCCTATTGACACATTATGCGACTTTGATTTTTGCTCATTTGCACTAGTGGTTGCGTAAGTCTTACCCAAGGTAATCTTTCCACCTGTCCATACTGACCAATCATTTATTACCTTGCCACCTGTAGCGTGCAGTATCTTATCAATAGTATCTTCACGAACTTTGGCAATCTCATTGAAGGCAGCTGTATTGAGCTGGCTTTTAACGTCTTGTGTCGTTGCTACTGTACCAAGTGTGACATCTGCCAAGTTATTATTCAGGAACTCTAATGGTGTGTTAGTGGTATCAAGCTTTCCTAGCTTGGTATAAGTGGCATTCATAATCTTATCAACAACAGGGTCTGTAAATCTAATTTGAACACCTTGGTGAGAGCGTCCTTTGTCACTACCAGGGATGGTGTTAGCATCCAGCCAACTGATACGATTACCAATAGCGGTAAAATTCATTTTTGCAACATTAGTAGAGATACCACCCATTGTTTTAATACTATCGGTGACACTAGTTTTATCAACAGGGTTGGATAAGTAGGTCCAGTTAAACCTTGTGGAAGGTTTGTTGACATACCCCATAGTATCAACAAACTTATTTGCATCAATATCAATAGATACAATACCTCCGTTTACTGGAGTTAAAGTCGCTGTAAAAATTGTATTATCATCATTGGCTATAAAATTAGATAACTGCCCAGTTGTAACCTGTACATCCTCTAGTTCAAAGTTACGTATTAATTTGTTTGGAGTAAAGGTTATAGATAAAGAAGAGTTCTCAGATGAGCCGTTGGCTAGAACCTCACTAGCAGTAATATCTATTATTGGCACAGGTGTTGTTTCCGTTTCCACTGTAACCGTCTCAACTCCACATTTAGTAACAGTGGTAGTAGTAACTATGGTTATATTAACAGGACCTATATCTACTGATGTAGATATTACCGTCACGTTGGCACAGCCTGAGATTGAAATATCTGCATATGAAGCGCTACTAGTTATTATAAGCAATAGTTGTATCACTAGTCTAAAAATCTTTTGAGGTATGACTGCTCTAATATTCATATAATTTTAGCTAGAGCGGAGCTCAATAATATTGAGTTAACACTAAAAGCTCCTACGAACAAACAATCCATAATGGTCAATTCCGTTAGCATTTAAACCCCAAGCGTACTCAACGCCAATTGACGTCTTATCAAAAACTTCTTTCATTAGGGAAAGGTTTGCCTGTCTAGATATCACAGCTGAACTAGTCCATTTGGTGCTGGTAAGGCTGTACTCACCCTTTGCTTCAATGTCATCTTTAATCTTATGGACAAAACCAGCTGTAAAACTATAATGGTCAAAACTTGGGCTTGCATCAGAGTATGTGCCACAAGTTCCTGTTGTTGGCGTGCAGCTTAATTTATAGCTAGAATGTGCATATTATGCAGACGCTAATAAGTCAGTATCGGGAGTTGCTTGTTTATGATAAACCCCCTCTAAAGAGTATGCATTTACCCTTTGTTCTTCATATTCTCCAGGGTCATTCCAATCTCCGTAAAGATAATAAACAGTACCTACAACAGAAATATCTTTCTTTACTGGCTTGGAGATAGCCAGATAGTACTCTTTATCGTATGCTTTATAGTTACTCGTACCTATTCCAGCTTGAATATAATCATAATTAAATTCAGCTATAGCATTGGTAGAAGTTACCAACAAAGAAAGTGTGCTAATTACCACAAGAGTAAACCTCTTGACATTCATTTCAATTTAATTGTGTTAATAATACAAGTAGTCTATTTTAACCCTTAATTTAAAAAGATATGAAACTATCAATATAACTAACCACATCATTCTCAATTCCTAGATACCCGTGATAGGTTCTAGCTTGACAGGGGTTAGAGCTTATAGGCTCATCTCCACCGCTGAACAACTTAGTCTGAAGCCTGGATGAGTTGTACGCTTTACGTTTAATGTCTTTAAGAACCCTAGGCTTTGTAGTTTTACATTCATCCTGCTGGTGATGAATAGCTAATACAGGTACAGTTATCTTACTCAAC
>Ga0209992_10004906_pt1 | contig 10197 bp, 10 predicted proteins | sample 2SBtaG_2_FD_182564 | JGI IMG/M metagenome (GOLD analysis project Ga0209992, IMG submission 182564) | Deep subsurface microbial communities from Kolumbo volcano to uncover new lineages of life (NeLLi) - 2SBTROV12_ACTIVE470 metaG (SPAdes)... | ecosystem: Environmental > Aquatic > Marine >... | reverse complement strand
CCTGCCCCCGCTTCTACGGACCAACCGACGCACATGCACCCGTTTCTGAAACCAGGGGTGCCACGGATAGAGCACCTCGGCCTCGGTACTATGGGTCTTCTGTCGTTGAGTTGTACAACGCCGAGCGCCCGCATCAGGGCGTGGGCAACGGGCGTCTCGAGTCACCCTTGCCATCGGGCACTGGGAAGATCGAATGCACCGAACGTCTCGGCGGAGTGCTCAAGCACTACCACCGGGCAGCCTGAAGGGACAATTGAGGCGATGATGCATGCGCTGGATCGGGAGGAGTCCATCTACACGTAGCACCCGCCCGCTGCACGCACCCCGCTCGGCCGAGAATCTCCGTCAATGCCGTCCTGAACTCCTGATCACAACTGAAGTTGGAGCACGATCGAGTTTCTGGACAGGGCGGGCCTGGTCGATTCGGCGAGGGCTCAAGCCCGGCGGCGTGCGGCGCACGGACTCGCGACTCCGCGCCTACCAGCTCACAACGTCCGTCCCCCGCACCACCATGGGAGTGAAGGGCGGAAGGTTCGCCAATGTGTTGAAGTCCTGTTCATAGAACCAACTGCGCTGTGGGGCCCTGTAGTAATTGCCACCGTTGACCCAAGGAGAATCCGCGTACTGGCTGGCCCAAGGGCAGACGAACGAGCCGTTGATCGTGCAGCTCTTCCCAGTCCATTTTTCGTGGAAGCGGGGCAGGTTCTCCATGCCTCCGTTGTAGGAGCCCTGGGTCGTGAGTGTGTTGCCCGTCACGATGGCCGTGTTGAAGGTTGTCGCCTCGGCCTTGGGCAGCTTGCCGCCCGGCTCCTTGTCTCCATCCCACTTGTTGGAGAGCAAGTTCACGGCATCCGCAATGACCGCCGCACCCACCTTGTCATCGGTGTTGTAGTCCCCGTGAATATAGAGGGACCCTTCTGTGACCACAGTCAACGCGCTTTCCAATTCTTCGCCCTCTGTCAGCTGGACTCCACGAGCATTCGTTCCAGTCCCCATGCCGTAGTGAGCCACGTAGAGCAGGCCATTGCTGGGCCATGCATCAGCTTCTCCCAGCTCTTCCATGTCCACGGAAAGGATGGGCACATTGCCCCCCTGTCTGGCGTCATAGACGGTTGTCATGGAGACCGCGCCGTTCAGATCCATGCTGGGCAACTCAACACCGTTGCCATCAAAGGCCCGAATCGTCGACTGGTCCTCGGAAATGATGATGGAGAGCCCCGCATTGCTGTGGAAATACCCCTTGGCGTGGGTTCCAGCCCCCGGGCCCACGTACTCGTATTCGCCCGTTCCGCTGTCGAGGGCATAGTCGCCGGAATTGGAAGGCTCATACATCTGGATCGATCCGATGTCCGGGATGGCGACGTTGTTCACTCCGTGAGCCCCCGTGAGAACCGTGTTCCCCGGCGTCGCATAGCCGTCGGGTTCGTCCCAAATATCCAGGGCCCCCGGCACGAACGGCATCCATTCACCCCCATCATCGAAGTCTCCGTCCCCGTTGGAGTCATACCCGTCCGAGAAGGCCGAGTCGTATCCAGAAGTCGTGGCCACACCGCCCATTTGGGCCTTACTGTTCATCTTGATAAAGCTGTTCGGCTCCGAGGGGTCGAAAGTGTTCTTCACCCACTGACGGATTTTGACAGTCCCGTTTGAGCTGATGTTGTCCTTGCGCCTACGGTAGATGCTGCCCACGGACCGCAAGTAGTTCGTGTCCAGAGTCATGCTACTCCCGCCACCCAGATACATGTCCCCGTTGGAGTGGATCGCCCCACCCATGATCATGCTGGGTCCCGGCTGGATCTCAAGGTCACCCTCGTAAAACACGGCGAACTGATACAGGGGCGTCAACTCGGAATTGACGATTCGGTGGGCCGAGGAAACGATGCCTTCCACCTCTGCGCGCGCCACGATCTCATAGCCGACACGCGTGGTTTGCATCCCCGAGGCGTCGGTCACGGTGACGCTGGATCCAGTCGGGGTGATCGTGTAGGGCACGCTAATCCCATTGATGGTGACCGACCCGCTCGTCGGGGGGGAAGCCCAGGTGGCCACGGCATTCTGGATGTCCGTCTTGCCCACTCCCAAGGCGCTCTGGGCCAGATAGTCGGCCCTGACCTGGTTACGGTTGACCGTGGATCGGACGCGAGTGACCCCGGCCGAAGTAAACAGCAGGGCCGCAATGCTGGCGGCGACATAGGCACCAAAGACGGCGTAGATGAGGGCGATGCCCTGGCGTCCGGCGTCCTGGCTCGTGGGTCGAATGATTTTCATCTGTAGGGGGGGCGGCAGTATCTGTCAACTAGAGGTTCTTGAGTGCTACGACGACTTCGGAGCGATATCGAAAGAGGGTGCCCCGACTGTCCTTGCGACGAAAGAACAGCTGCACCCGCAGAGAATTGAGAGGGATCGTCCACTGACAGGTGGCCGGCGTGTCGATCTGGACGCGCTCCACATGTGTGGCAATCACCTTGGCACTGGCGGCGTCTGCATTCACCCGCCGCTCAAGGCGGTTGATGCCATCGGGTGAGGTGGTCAAGACGAAACTGATTTCATCGTGGTTCCAGACAACGCCGGTTGTGGTGTCGATGGTGTTCTTGGATGGAAACCAGATTCCGTCCAAGTCGTCAAAAGACTCGCTGCGAACACCGTCCTTGTTCCCATCGAGTTCCGGAGTTCCGTTCAGATCCACGTCCATATCCGGCCGGCCGTCGCCATCGAGGTCGGCGGGAAGGACAAACACGGCCTCCCAGAGAGTCCCGAAGTCGGGATCTCCTGACACGGCCTCCATGGTGGGCAGGGTGTGCGTGTGGGAGTCGAAGGGGGAACTGGCCGAGGCTCCTGAGAAGACGTACGGAAAGCTCTTGGAGTTGACGGTTCGGACCGAGGAAGACCCGAAGTCCGCGATCATGGACTTCAGGGCCCTCTGTGCTTCGAGTTGGAGCAGGGCGTGGGTATTGCCGCGGCTCGTGAAGCGCCCCATGGACTCGGCGCTCTCCACCAGCAGACCTGCCAAGAACGCGAGAATGCCGGCGACCATCATCACCTCAATCAAGGTCATGCCTGAGCACCGACTCCCTTGCTTGCGTTGTGTCTTCATCGCACCTTGACCGATGACAGCGTGTCGGACCGACTGCGAGTTCCGTAGTCGTCCCATGTAATGGTGAGAAGGATTTCGAGGGGATCGGGAACCGGCTGCCCGGCCAGGTAGCCGGGGTAAGTGGCCACAATTCGTTCGTTGGATAGATTGAGCCCCTCATACAGGGCCACGGGCTGGCCATCCTCAAAGTCGCTGCCCGGAATCGGGATGGCGTCGCTGTTCAAGGTCAGGAGCTGCTCCATGCAGGCCTGCAGATCCGCCGAGGCCAGGTTCGTCTCGCGGCTGGTATTGATCAGGTTGGAGGAGGTGGCCTGACTGCTGAAGGCGCCCATCACGGCGACCAGCAGCACGCCCAACGCCACCATGACTTCCACCATGCTGAAGCCCGCACGGGAACCCATGCGCGGCCCAGGCTCGCGGCCACGAATTGTAAGATCTATAGGGATGCCTATTTGCATGAAGATCTGATCGACAGTAAAGACACTCTTACTTTCAACGCTTTATAGGAATTCCTAATGTGGATCGACGGTTGATCTCAAAGCGAGAACCACGTGTCGTGGCGGTTGACCAGCACAGCGTGTGGGCAGCTGGCACGGGGCGTGGGGAGGGTGCTCCTCGCGCATCTGGCAGCCTCTGTGACGCCCCTCCTTCTTGTCCGAATACTCGTCCATGCCTCCCCCCAAGCGCCGTCGCCTGCCCCTATCTATCGTCGTGATCCGCGCAGGGGCGGTACTGCTGGCCTTGGCGGCCATGGGAGTTCCCCTTGTGGAACACTTGATGGACTCGCCACCGGAACAGCCCCAGGAGATGAGCCTGGAGGTGCAAGGCCTGCACTGAACCACTTGGTGCCCGGTCCGTGTCGACCGGGCTCTCGGGGCCATCGCGGGAATCCACTAGGTTCGAGTGGATGTGAAGGGTGGCCGCGTGAATGTGGTCTACGACGCGGCCGACGCGCAGCGCACGGACTTGCTCATGGCCATCATCCCGGCGTTGGAAGGTGCGGGGTACCAAATTGAATCGTCAGAAGAGGACAGATGACTCCATGACCCTCCACGCGACGGCGTCGTCTCGAGCCGTGGTTGAACCCACCCCGTCGACCCCTCGGGGAGGCGGCTTGGCAGGTGGCAGTGCCGCCGTTCAGAATTGGCGTCGGAGGATGGACGTCACAACCGGGAAGTCTTACCGAGCGCCGGGCGTCAACACGCGATCCCAAAGTGGGGCGCACGTGAGTTCACGCTTCGCCCTCATGCGGGACCGGAGCCCCGCTCGGGATAACCGTGATACCCTTGTGGACCTCATCGATTCGGGAAGCTGGCCACTCGCGCCGTTCCCCGTTCACTCACGCAAATGATCACTATCCGTTCCGTTCTTCCCGTCCTTGTCGTTCTGTCGACCCTGTTCTCGGCACCTGCACGCGCGCACGATGGGCTGCACGAGAAGATCGTGGAGGTGACGCGGCGGATCGGCGCCGAACCAGGGCGCGGGGACCTGCGACTCTTGCGTTCCGATCTCTATCGGCGTCACAAGGACTGGGACCGGGCATTCACCGACCTGGACCGGGCGCGGACCCTGGATCCGAATTTGCAGGGCGTTGAATTCACGCGCGGCCAGATCTTTCGGGATCTGGGTTGGCTTGCCTCAGCTGCCGCGGCCATGGATCGCCACCTTGAGCGCCAGCCCCTGGACGTGATCGCCCTCAGGAAGCGCGCTGAGTTGGCATCCTCGCGCTCCCGGCCCGGCGCTGCGGTTACCTTCTATGATCGGCTCATTCTGGCGGGTTCGCCTGCCACACCCGACGCCTACATTGCCCGCGCAAAGGCGCAGCTGGCGACGGGAGAAGGGCAACAGGCGACGGCTCTCGAGGGCGTAGAACAAGGCATCAAGAAGCTGGGCGATGCCGTACCCCTGATGCTGTTCGCGGTGGATCTCGACCGAGGTCTGCAGGAGTGGGATCGCGCCTTGGGAAGAATTGATCGCTTGGCCTCCTATTCTTCCCGCAGGGAGTCCTATCATGCTCTACGAGGAGATGTCTTGCTCCAAGCCGAACGGCACGGGGCGGCCGAGAAGGCCTATCGGTCCTGCCTTGAGTCGATCAGTCTTCTGCGCACCCGGCGACGCCAGACTGACGCTGTGCAGAAACTTGAGGCCCGAATCCGCTTGGCCCTCGACGCCTTCCCCTCCGAACCCAATCAATCACCCCCAACAATACTCGACCCATGAGTCTGCGCTCGATTCTGCTGCTGCCCCCGATTCTCCTAGCCTTCGTTGGGTCTGTTCCCGCGCAGGGCGGGCTGAAGGGAGACCGGTCTTCCCACGCGCTGACGCTGAAGAGGACCCCGTACTTGCAGAATGGCACGCCCACCAGCGTGGTTGTGCGCTGGAAGACACGCAGCAAGACGGACAGCGTCCTCCGTTGGGGATCCGCGCCCCAGCACCTGGTGCACGAGGTCAGCTCGCCCAACCTGGTCAAGACCCACGAGCTTGAGATCGTCGGACTTACGCCGAACACGCGCTACTACTACTCCGTCGGAAACCAGGTCAACACCTTTGCCGGTGGGGACCACGAACACACGTTTCTGACCTTCCCCGTCGCAGGAACGGTCAAGCCGACGCGCATCTGGGTGCTGGGGGACTGTGGCACCGCCGACGCCAACCAGGAGGCCGTGCGTGACGCGTACTACAACTTCACGGGGACCACCCACACGGACCTCTGGCTGATGCTCGGCGATAACGCTTATACCGACGGCAGTACCGCGCAGTACCAAAAGGCCGTCTTCAGGATGTACCCGCAGATGTTGCGCAAGAGCGTGCTGTTCTCCACCCGGGGCAACCACGAGAAGACGGCCTCCATCTTCTACGGACAGTTCACATTTCCAACCGCCGGTGAGGCCGGGGGGATGCCATCTGGCACTGAGGCCTACTACTCATTCGACTACGCCAACATCCATTTCGTCTGTCTGGACTCCGTCGTAACCAACCGCAAGCCGGGCAGCCCCATGCTGACCTGGTTGGCCAGCGACCTGGGTGCCACCAATCAGGACTGGATCGTCGTCTACTGGCACCACCCCCCTTACTCCAAGGGGTCTCACGATTCGGACGACATCAACGATAGCTCGGGTCGCGCGTTTGACATGCGTGAGAACGTCCTGCCCATTCTCGAACGCTTTGGCGTGGACCTCGTGCTCGGTGGTCACAGTCACTGCTACGAGCGTTCATTCTTGATCGACGGACACTATGGCGTCTCTTCCACGTTCGATCCGAACACCATGCTGATCGACGGTGGGGACGGCCGGGAGTTTGGCAACGGTGTCTACTCCAAGACCACGGCGCCGAACGAGGGCACCGTCTACACGGTCGCGGGCAGTTCAGGCAAGGCTGGCAGCGGCACGTTTGACCACCCGGTGATGTATTACTCCAAGAGTCAACTCGGCTCGGTGGTCATCGACGTCACGGCATTGCGCATGGACGTGAGCTTTCTGGCCTCGGATGGCACGATCGCGGACTGGTACTCGATCACCACCCAATAAGTGATTTGGCGGTGGGGGGGGAGCTTGGCCCGCGCGCCACGATCTCGCTGCGGCGAGAAGCAGCCGAAGCGCAACCTGCCCCGGGCGTTCGATGAACGTCAGCGGGCCGAAGACGAATTGAGTTGCGCGGCCTTGAAGGGGACGCGCAGCATTCGGGGGACCCATTCGTACCCGGTGAGAGAAAGGCGCCGGCAGGGAACTGGCGGGCATCGGGGGCTCCAACACGTCGAGGCCCCCCTTAGGCGCCCCGCGTGTATGGTGGAGATGTGAAAGCGATGCCCCCGTGGTGTCCACAAACTCAGCCGCGTCGATTCGCCTGTGATTCCGGCCGAACTGGAGCACGTATCCTGGTGGGATGCGGACCGCTTCCCACCCCCTCCAAGTCCTGCTGCTCACGGTCTCCGGCATCGTGAACAGGCATCAGACCGATGTCATCGCCTACCTCGTCGAAGAAAACCGCGTGCTCAAGGAGCAACTGAAAGGCCGACGCCTGCGGCTCTCTGACGACCAGCGCCGGCGACTTGCCGCGAAAGGCAAGCGCATTGGCCGCCGCGCCCTCAATCGCGTTGCGACCATCGTGACTCCCGACACAATCATGCGTTGGCACCGACGCCTGATCGCGGCCAAGTGGACCTGCAAGACCAGGCGCGAGGGACGACCCGGCCTGATGAAGAATATCAAGTCCCTGATAGTCAGGATGGCCACCGAAAACCCCTCCTGGGGTTACTGCCGCATCCAGGGTGAGCTGAAGGGAGTCGGGCACAAGGTCGCGAGCACGACCGTCGCAAATGTACTGAAGGACAACGGGATCAAACCAGCACCCGATCGCCCCTCTTCCTGGAGTTCGTTTCTTGTGGTTACTCTAATCGACAGCAGCGGAGACCAACGAGAGATGGTGCGCTACAGCGCGTACGGGGTACCGGTTGGGATACCTGGGGGCGACACAGGGCCGGACTTTGTCACCAACTCAACGGACGTCACGCAGATCCAGACTTGGATTGATGCATCGACCTACGACGTGCGTGGCGACATAGACCTGAACGGCGAGCGGAACACCGACGACAAGACCAAGGCGGGCGCGTCGCCGCTCACTGGGGTGACGCTAGGGCGCGGAGCGCTTTCTGCATTTGACAACACGCTTGGATATGCGGGGTATGTGCAGAACGCCGCACTAGGCCACCGGGCTTGGCATGTTCGGCACCGACTACTTGATAGCGACTTGAGCAGATGGACCAGGCGCGATCCACTTGGCTACGCTGATGGCCCTTCTCTCTACTCTTACGGGGGCTTCAGGATCTCGTGTGGGTGACCGCCGTCTGAGGGCTTAGATCGAGGCCACCGAGATGGAAGTAAATTGCATTCCTAAACCGCTCCCGATTGCGGTACCCGCAGGCCATGCGTTTCATCTTCTGGATCTTGGCGTTGAGGCTTTCGGCGCGGGCGTTGGTCACTCCAAGGACGTCTGCATTCAGGATGCCGATCAGGTGATAACGGATCATCTTGGCGACCTTGACCATGGGTTCGAGTCGGCATCGCGATCGTTGCAGGATGAACTCAGCGTCTTGGAGGAGAAGCTGGACGCCATCTTTGAAAAGTTCGGAGAGGAGGTCGAAGGCTTACCCGAGAGTGAGCAGCAAGTGGCGGCCGACAAGATCATGTCGTCCGAAGGCATGGAGCAGTTGCTCGAGCGTCTGCAGGACGTCCAGGGGCAGCTGGCCAAGGTGGGTGCCAAGCCGATTCGCGAGTCAGGCATCTGGCTCTATCGTCGGCGCTGACCCGCTGTGCCCTCCGGCGGGGGGGCTTCACCGTCCCCGCGACAACACGACCCCGTGGCCCTCGCAGTTCAGTGCGGGCAGGACGGCCCCGAGCTCTTCCGAGAGTTGCGCGTCGAGCGCGTGCCCGTCGGATTATTGAAAGTGCTCTGCGATCAAGTTCGCGATGGCCCTGTGCAGTTCCTGTCTGGGGTGGCAGGGATCTAGAAACAAGGTGTTCCGTTCTCTGTCGAATGGAGGGATGGCGTCCTCCAAGTCGATGCTCTGAACAGACCCCTCCTGCGCGAATTCCACCAGGAGCTCCCGGTGGGCGGAGAATGACCTGTAGGCAGGAATGAGGAGGATGGGCTCGAAATCGCGCTCCCCGGCAAGATCTCGGAATCTTTCCAGGAGCAGTCGTCGGTCCGCGTCGGGCACCCGAATGGCCTTGGGCCGGGACTCATGCTCCTCGGACGGGGAACCGGAAGGCGCCTCGACAGGTCCACGCCAGGCAAGCTGGAGGCAGTGAAACAGGACGGAGTGGCGTCGAAGGGCTTGTGCCAATCGCTGGCTGTTCTGGGTGGACCCTCGGAGGAGGGCGAGGTCTCCCCTGTCGTGGTCACCCTCTGCGCCAGTCGTTTTCCCCGTGCGCCGGGCGAGGTAGCTCGAATCCAGGAAGTCGTTGAATCCGTGGTAGAGGAGAACGGCATCCGGCTCGAACAGGAGTCCCTCCTGCTCCAAATACACAATGCTCTGGGCCATGCTCCATCCAACGGTGCCTGCGTTCAAAACTTCCACGCGCCGGTCGGACGTGCCCGTATTGAGGACCCTCTCCAAGACGGCCGCGTAGGTCCTGTTCTGGGCGATTCCCCATCCGAAGGAACTGGATTCGCCTAAGGAGAGGATGCGGAACACTCCGGGTGGTTTCTGGCGCGTGATTGCCGGCCCGCGTAAGCCAAAGGCATTTGTCTTGACCAAAACTCCCTGGTGCTCAACTTCCAGGTTGGGGATGTTGGCCCAAACGAACTGCGGGTGGGCGTAGTGAATGGCCGAGCGGGTCCACCCTGAGGGCTGACCATCCTCGAACTCCGTCGGTTCGAACAGAGGCGCGTCCGCGGGTCGACCGAGCCAGGCACGGGCTCCCCATTCCGCGACGCACGCGAAACCTACCGTGGTGATCAGTCCAAGCAGGGGTCCCTTCCACCATGGCCGCCGCGGCCTCCGTCGGATGCCGCTCGGCGCTCCGGGGATGACGGTTGGGTCCCCTGCGCGCGTGGAATCCGGACGGGGTGAGGAAGGCGTTCCCATGTGGGTGGATCTCCGACAGGGCGGGATGCCGGGTCCGCCCGATGGCGAGTGGCTTCCTGCATACACGGAGAGTACATGGACTATACGCGGAGCGAACAAGCATCCTTTTCTGGGGACTTGCGAGGCACGGGCCGGAAGCGTCGGAGAGGACGGCACGCCGCGTGCCAGGAAACCCGTCGGAAGATGGGGGCAAGGAGAAGAGGTTCGGGCGGCCACCCCAATTCGCGTTTGGAGACTCACAGCCGGCCTAAAAAGAGAATTCCTATTTTCTATACATTGTGCGGTGCTATCGAGTGCCGATTATGAGCGGGGAGCGATGAAAACTCCCATGAAATGGACAGCTGACTGGCAAGGCCCAGGCCGCCGTAGGGGGCTGCGCGCGGGCATCCAGGGGATAAGGGATTCAAACGGTCTCCGAACGCCGGCACAGCCTGAACCCATCCAGCTTCTAGCTGCTTTTGCCCCTCAGGCCGGTGGCTTGGGCCTTCGCACGCGCGACTTGGGGCTCGGTGGCCGA
>Ga0209992_10004903_pt1 | contig 10205 bp, 8 predicted proteins | sample 2SBtaG_2_FD_182564 | JGI IMG/M metagenome (GOLD analysis project Ga0209992, IMG submission 182564) | Deep subsurface microbial communities from Kolumbo volcano to uncover new lineages of life (NeLLi) - 2SBTROV12_ACTIVE470 metaG (SPAdes)... | ecosystem: Environmental > Aquatic > Marine > Volcanic... | reverse complement strand
GCGGTAACTCTGGCTCTTCAGGTAACTCTGGTAGTTCTGGAACTTCGGGTAGTTCTGGTGCTTCTGGTAACACAGGAAACTCTGGTGGAAGTGGTAATACAGGAACTTCCGGTACAGCAGGTTCCTCCGGTTCAAGTGGTTCATCTGGTGCTGCTGGTAACTCTGGAAGTTCTGGTAACTCTGGAGGCAGCGGGACTTCTGGTAACTCAGGGAACTCTGGTAATTCTGGTAACTCTGGAAATAATGGCAACTCAGGATCATCAGGTACTTCAGGCTCATCCGGTTCTAGTGGCAACTCAGGTAACTCTGGTAGTTCTGGAACTTCGGGTAGCTCTGGTGCTTCTGGTAACACAGGGAACTCTGGTAATAACGGGAACAATGGTACTTCTGGTACTTCAGGTTCGTCAGGTTCTAGTGGTTCTTCTGGAAATAGTGGTAACTCCGGTACTTCAGGTAACAGCGGAAACTCAGGAAACTCTGGTAATTCAGGAAACTCTGGTAATAATGGGAATAATGGAAATGCAGGTGCGGCTGGTAACGATGGAAGTAGTTATTGTGTTTGTGATTCTTGGCAGGATAGTACATCAATTTTAATGGGCGACTGCTCTGGAAGAAACTGTCGTATTAGCTCTGGATATAACGTGATTATAGGCCATGATGCATCATGTTGTAAATCTTGTGCCGAATACGACTGTAATGTTGTTATTGGGTATAAATCGCTATACCGCCTAAAGGGCAAAGTGTGCGATAATGTCGTAATTGGAGCGTATTCAGGATCGGCATGTAAAACTGTCGGATTCAGAAAGAATACTTATGTTGGAGCATTCTCTGGTGCCAACTATGGCTCTGTTAATTGCTGTTCAAGTAACGAGAACTGTACCTGTGACAATACTATAATAGGTGCCTATGCTGGATATTGCATTCGTGATGCTGTAACTCAAACCACAATGGTTGGTAGTTATACATTTTGCCAGACATGCTGTACCTCTTCTGGTGTTGCCGTTGGTGTATATGCAGGAAGAGCGCAGCGATGTGCATGCGAGGTGGTAAATATAGGTTATTATTCAGGAGGTCTTGCTTATACTGTATGTAGAGCAGTTTTTATAGGTACCTATGTAGGACAATATGCTTGTTACCCCCACTGCGTTACTATGATAGGCTACTATACTGGACAGAGGGCTTGTAAAGCTTGCGAGAGTGTTTATATAGGTAATTACGCTGCTAAATGTAATTGCCAAGGAAAACAAGATGTTATTATAGGTTATGCTACATCAAGACAACTAGGAAGATATACTGCTGATGCTACATGCTTGAATGTCTCTATAGGTGCTTATTCACTAGACTCGAGCTCAGCGGGATCCACTATTTACTGCGGAAAATATAACATAACATTAGGCTGGGCAAGGCCATCAAATACTACTCCTATAGGCCAAGTTATGATTGGGAATAACTCTACGCCGGTAGGGAACAATTCAGTCGAAATCGGTAATAGCTGCACTACAAATGTTTACTTGTGCGGTTGTCTTTCGAAAACAAGTGGAACTTTTCAAATAGTTCACCCAAACCCAAACAAAAAGCATAAATGGCTTAAGCATTCTTTTGTGGAGTCACCTAATAGAGGAGATAATATTTATAGATACGAATTCAGTACGACTAACTGCTCTCACTGTATTAAGCTTCCAGATTATTACAAGTATTTAAATGAATGTAATATGGCTTGGGTATATCCTGTTGATCATTTTGGAGAAGGCTATTCTGAAGTAGACAAAGATAAAGAAAATTTAGTAATAAAAACAAACAAAGATGGACGTTATAATGTATTATTAATTGGTACAAGATGTGACCCTCTCGCAGTAAGAGACTGGAACGGGGTAGTTAGGGACCATGGAGTAAAAGATAAACTAAACACTTATTCAAGTATAGAGAAAGATGGCTGACCTAAAAACACCAACAATTCATGGTAAGATGACAGTAAAAGTACTGGACACTAGTACTGATGCTAATTATCTTGTCATAGACGAAACAGCAAAGGATAAAGGGTTAATCCATCTTACTACAGATAGCGCAAGTGGTACTTCTGGTAGTTCGGGGTCTTCAGGGAACACTGGAAACTCAGGTAACTCTGGAACTTCGGGCAATAGTGGAAATACAGGCTCCTCCGGTTCAAGTGGTTCATCTGGTGCTGCTGGTAACTCTGGGAGTTCTGGTAACTCTGGAGGCAGCGGGACCTCTGGTAACTCAGGGAATACTGGAGCGGCAGGTAATACAGGCAATAGCGGTAACTCAGCTACTTCAGGTACTTCAGGCTCCTCCGGTTCTAGTGGTTCTAGTGGTTCTTCCGGTAGCAGCGGTAACTCTGGTTCTTCAGGTAACTCTGGTAACTCTGGAACTTCAGGTTCTTCAGGTTCTGCTGGTAATACTGGTAACAGCGGGAATAGTGGCAACACAGGTACTTCCGGTACAGCAGGTTCCTCCGGTTCAAGTGGTTCATCTGGTGCTGCTGGTAACTCTGGAAGCTCTGGTAATTCGGGAGGCAGCGGGACTTCTGGTAACTCAGGGAATAGTGGAGCGGCAGGTAATACAGGCAATAGCGGTAACTCAGCTAGTTCAGGTACTTCAGGCTCGTCCGGTTCTAGTGGTTCTAGTGGTTCTTCCGGTAGTAGCGGTAACTCTGGTTCTTCAGGTAACTCTGGTAGTTCTGGGACTTCAGGTTCTTCAGGTTCTGCTGGTAATACTGGTAACAGCGGGAATAGTGGCAACACAGGTACTTCCGGTACAGCAGGTTCCTCCGGTTCAAGTGGTTCATCTGGTGCTGCTGGTAACTCTGGGAGTTCTGGTAATTCGGGAGGCAGCGGAACTTCTGGTAACTCAGGGAATAGTGGAGCGGTAGGTAATACAGGCAATAGCGGTAACTCAGCTAGTTCAGGTACTTCAGGTTCATCCGGCTCTAGTGGTTCTAGTGGTTCTTCCGGTAGCAGCGGTAACTCTGGTACTTCAGGCAATTCTGGTAGCTCTGGAACTTCAGGTTCTTCAGGCGCTTCAGGTAATACTGGTAATAGCGGCAACTCTGGCAATTCAGGTTCTTCTGGCACTTCAGGATCATCAGGTTCTAGTGGCTCTTCTGGAAATAGTGGGAACTCTGGTACTTCAGGAAATTCTGGTAACTCTGGTAATAGTGGCAATTCTGGCAATTCAGGTTCTTCTGGCACTTCAGGATCATCTGGATCTAGTGGTAGTAGTGGTTCTTCAGGAAATAGTGGTAACTCTGGCACTTCTGGTAATTCTGGTACTTCAGGAAATACTGGTAACTCTGGTAATAGCGGCAACTCTGGTAATTCAGGTTCTTCTGGTACTTCAGGGTCATCTGGCTCATCTGGCTCTTCTGGTAATAACGGTAACACAGGTACTTCTGGCAACAACGGAAATTCGTACTGTGGATTGGAAAATACTACCACGGAAAGTATTCATATTGGTGGGGATGCAGGTGGGTCTCAGTTGTATTTTGCTGATTCAGTTGCGATAGGCTATCAAGCTTTCGATGATGTTGGCACAAACAGTAAAGCCACTTGTTATAGTGTAGGTATAGGATATCAAGCAGTTAAGTCTATATACTGCAATGGTTGTGGTAGTGTAGCAATTGGTTACCAAGCTGCTTTTGACGGGTCTTCTAGCCTTAGAAAATGTTGTTACATGGTAAACACAGATATAGGTTACAGAGCGGGAGCGTTCACGGACGCTTCAACAGCCCAGAACTACGGTTGCGCTAATACTAGGATAGGTTATTGTGCAGCGAGTCAGTCATTATGTAACCATAGCGGTGTTGTTATTGGCGCAATGGCAGCATGCTGTCTTTGTAGGCAGTCTGGACAGGTTTATATTGGCATGCAAGCAGGGGTTAATAATAAAGATCCATTCGGGAATATTGCAATTGGATGTCAGGCTCAAATGTGTGGTTTCCGGCCACACTATTCCATTTATATAGGAGGGATGGCAGGTTATTGTGCTGGTTATGGTTGTAATTCTATATATATTGGGCAATGTGCTGGATGCAAAGCTTACTATAGTAGATATAGTGTGACGGTGGGCCACAGAGCTTTTTGTACCTCCGGTTGTCGAAACTGTTATGGTGTCACTATTGGAGCCTTAGCAAACGCAAACACCTATTGCGGCCAATACTCTGTTGCAATAGGTTTTTGTGCTGCGTGCGCAAACTATTATACACGTTGTTCGTTGTATCTTGGTGCAGCTTCTGCGTCCGGGGTTAGCTATTCTAGCTGGGCTTGTAATGAACAATCTATAGGTTATGGTGCTACAGGCAATGGCAACAATACCGCTACAATAGGAAATGGCAGTACTACTAAAATAAATCTTCGTGGGCCTATAAGTAAAGGAGGAGGATCTTTTAGGATAGTACATCCAAATCCTAAGAAAAAAAGTAAGTGGCTTAATCATTCCTTTGTGGAGTCTCCTACTGCTGGCGATAACATATATAGGTGGACTGTTGACGTTTGCAACTGCGAACATTCGATGCCTCTGCCAGAGTACTATAAATATTTAAATGAAAACAATATGGCGTGGGTTAAGCCTTTAGGGCATTTCGGAGAAGCTTATGCGGAAGTAGACAGCAAAGAGGAAAACTTGATTATTAAATCTAATAAAGATGGAAAATATAATATTCTTTTAGTTGGTACGAGAAAAGATGAAGATGCAGCAAGGGCTTGGAACGGAGTGGAAGAGGATATGACTGAATCAGATATACTGTCGAATAAAAATAGAATAGAAGAGGATGTTGTAAAAATAAATTGATTTTTAAGTGTAAAATGAGTATAAATAAAGGAGTAAGAAAGTGGCTATTCAAAAAAATTTAGAGAAACAAGAACTTGGTGGGCTGGTTATTACTGGGGCTTATCATAGGATACATAGTGTAAATTTATATTTCGAGTCAGATCCGAGGCCGACAGGGCATGATGAGCAACACCCTTACGAGGAACAGTTGAGATTTGAATGTAATTGGGAAACCTTCGCTAATTCAGGTATTAGATATTCTGACCCAATGACTATCGAAGGAGGAGGAATGGAAATACCAATAAGCTCTCTTTCTGGTGTTACCGACAAAAGCTCTTTATTGACGATGTGCTACGGTCATCTAAAAACAGGAGAGCTCTCGGGCGGTATAGATGTCTAACATGGTAAGTAAAAAATATATTGTTTTCCATATCGAAGGCGGCGTGGGCAAAAATATAATGGCTACAGCTGTAGTAAAAGCCCTCAAGAAAAAATTTCAAGATAGAGAAATTATAGTAGTTAGTCCTCATTCTGGCCTTTGGATGAATAATCCAGACGTCTACAGAATATATTTAATGGGCCAAACTCCTTATTTTTACGAAGATTTCATAAAAGATAAAGACACTATTGTCATTAAATCTGACCCTTACTTGCATCAAGACTACATAAATAAAAAAGTACACTGCATAGAGGCTTGGTGTGTTCAAAACGATGTAGAATATAATGGGGAAGAGCCAGAAATATTCCTAACAGAGCAGGAAAAACTAGAAGCGGAAGGCTCACTAATAAATCACGGAAAGCCTATTCTGCTTTTGCAGACAAATGGGGGCAGCGGAGAGCAGTACTCTTGGGTAAGAGACATGCCTTATAAAACTGCGGCAGAGCTTTGTAAAAAACTACAAGAACAATATAAGATACTGCACGTAAGACACGAGAGTCAGCCAAGTATAGATGGAGTAGACTGGCTACATAGCCCTAATATAAGACAAGTTTTAGCTGCTGTTCAGTATTCTCATGCCAGACTTTTGATAGATAGCTTTGTTCAGCACGCTTCTAAAGCTTACGGAAAGAGGAGTACGGTTCTTTGGCCGGTAGATAAGATAGGGCAATTAGGCTACGATTTGCATGATAATATAGTTTCTTCTTACGAGCCAGTAAAAACCCATATGGCAGACTACTACTTGACAGAGGATGATATAGTCGGGCAGTCTCATATGTGTCCATTTCCAAAAGATAAAGATATTTTTGACTTAGACAAAATCTTAGAATCTATTCAGAAAACAGGCGAGCCGAATACATATGAACCCTTGAGGCCTGACTCTGGTGACCAAAACGCCTTAAGCGCAACATGTTCTGATTGCTAAGGTTTATAGCTAACTTTCTTAGTTTTTAGTGTAATTCTTTTTACGATGAAGGTTGTAGACATAGCAGACGAGCTTTATAGGGAAATAGCCGAAGATTCTAATTATTCAATAGCTTCCATATCTTATTGGGTTCGTGCTAATATCGGTAGACTAAACAGTCATATTAATACTTTCTTTGAAATAAAGTCTTCTACTTTAGAGATAGTCCAAAGTACAGATGTTAAAAACGACAATGTACTTGTTGAATCTGAAATCGGAATAGATGAAGCAGCTATCCTAAAAAAGATGTTTTTAATCTATTTTTACGACAGAACAATTAGGACAAACATAGCAAACGCTTCTTCCGATACTATCGTTCAGGTTACAGATCAAGGTTCTTCAGTTAGAAAAATTAATAAAAATGAAGTCATCAAGTCTCTCTCTGGTTTAAAAAGACAAGAACATACAGAGTTGAAAGAGTTAATTAGAGATTACAAATCTAACCAAATTAGACCTCGTCAAATTGTCGGAGATGATACTGTCAAAGGTATTCATCAAGGGGATAGTCAGTTTGTTAGAACAGAAGTTTATAATTACAAGGTTACCTGATGGCCAGCTTAATATCAGAAACTGAAAAAAATAATTTAACTGGTATTTTTGGAGACATTTTCGATACCTTTAAAAGGACTATCGTAATACATAAAGAACCTAAACGTGTTGTTGGCACAATAAACACTGCATCGTTGTTTGGCTATGGCGACCCAGCAGAATCAGTAAACTATACATATGTTCCGCAATCTGGAGTATATAGTGCAACTATTCGTTATAATTTAGATCAGACCCAAGAAACCTTGGGAGACATTCCTTCTTATGTGTCAGAAGGTGGAGTATTTATAAAAGTGCAAAGAGATGCCAGAGATTATATCAATAAAGGCAGAACAGAAAAAGTAACATTTGATAACAAATCATTTAAAATAATATCAGAGGATGCAAATAAAAGCTTCTTAAATAGTGAGTTTTTTGTATTTAAATTAGAATCAACTAAGTAATGCCAACAGTATCATTAAAAACTTTTCTTAAAAAAGGCTTCTTAGAGAAGACTGTTAGAAACTCTCCAGAGGTGGCTGTGGCTGTAGATAAGGTGTTTCGCAGGAGAGTGATTGGTTTGAAGGGTGCGGCTTTGGCTGATTTTGACAGACACCCAGTTACGACAGAGATTGAAAAAGGCCCTGATGCCACTAATACCTCAGGTACTTTAGGTGGAGTAGGGAACTTGTTTTCATTCATTGGTTTTTATAATGGAGACAGGCCAACTAAAGCAGTTAGAGAATTATTAAAAGCTTACTTTAATGTTATAGGCAGGCAGACGCCTAAAAGAAGCAACAAAGGCGTTACGGCATACAGATATGCTATTAGTGTACCTAACATTAACCATTTTGACTTGGTTGCAAAGATGCCTTGGGAAGATGGGAATAGTTGGGTTAAAGGCGTAGAAAGAGGTATATCTGGTTACAGTAATTATATGTACCTAACTCATGGTGATGGTAGGATAGCTGAAAGGTCTAGATCCGGTTCCGCTGTTCAATCAAAAAATCAAATAAATATTGGGATTTTTAAGCCTACTGCTTATATCTCTGAAATACTTGATAAATACAGAAAGAGACTTGCTCAATGAAAGTACAATTTGAAAATAAAGTAATGAGTAGCCTGCTTCTGTTTGTAGATCATGAAGTAACACAACAAGGTGATGCATATACAAATCATCAAAGTAATTTTTTTAAAATAGATAGTTTATTTTCTGATTATTATGTTTACGCTACCCCTTTTAAGCAATTAGTTTCAGATGGTGGGATTACTGGTGCTTCTACTCCAAATTTATTAACTGGTGTTTATGTTGATGGGGATGGCCCGATTGGGCCGGGTACTAGCGGTTTGCATTCTGTCAATCATATGCAAGGCCAAGCCTATTTTACTGGGGCTACTGACCCAATGTCTGGCAAAACAGTTAGCGGTAGATACGCAGTAAAAGATTTTAATGTATTTCTGACAAGTTTACCAGAAGAGCAGTTACTCTTTGAAACAAAGCTTCTACTAAACCCTAAAACAAGTGATATTAAAGTAACGACGGGCGTTGACTCTAGCTCTCAAACCTATCCTGCTATATTCATAAAAGACAATGGAGGCAGGAACGAGGAGTATGCTATGGGGGGCATAGAAAACACTGTCATAAATGCTAGGGCTATTGTTTTGGCTGATTCTTTATTTAATTTAGATGCTGCATGTGGAATTTTAAAAGATACGGTTAGAAAAAAAATGTCCATTATCGACCAAACCGACTTAAATTTAAATGCTCTCGGGGGTTATACAGGTGTAACTTATAATTATACGGGAGTGGCAACAGGTGATTATTGCTATATAGATGACGTATCAGTATCTAAAAATGTAGCAAATAGAGGCGATTTTCAGAATCTAAACCCGAATGTTTTTTCGGCTTTTGTGGATTTTGAGTTGCATAGTCATCGTATGCCTAGGGGATAAAAAGTATTTCTCTAAAATGAATAAAAAATGTAATTTAAACTAAAGAAGGAGATTTTAAGACATGGCAACACAATTACAAGGTGCAAATACCAAGCAAGCCGCATCGGCAACAAGAAAGAGAATCATTTATCAGAGTGAGGCTCTCTTCGCTGGCTCTTCGGCAGCTCCTGTAAATATACAGAGAGTTCAGAGTGCAAACTATGCTTTTACCGTCCCTAGAGTAGACGTTAACCAGTATGGTCAATTAGGACAGATCGAGAGATTGATTGTGGAAGTTCCCACAGTAAGTCTTGATTTTAGCTATTCTCTAGCAGGAACAGTCAACGAAAAACAATTATTTGGAACAACTTCAGCAAACTCTAGCGGTACACACGGTATCATGAAAAACATCAATGATACTACCGCAACAGAAAAGCAATATTATCAAATTGCCCTAGCTGACGAAGGTAAGGACTATCTAGGCCTTGGCACAGGTTCCAATAAATCAATTATTATTCCTGACGGATTTATGACTTCTGCATCTTGGACAGCTGCGGTAGGAGATATACCAACTTCTACCATTAATGTTGAATCCACTAAGATGCAAATGGGCTCGGCTACTGCAGGCACAGGAAGTAAGGAAACTGCTACAACGCCAAGAGTTTTAAGACCCGGTAATATTACTTTTGTTGCTAATAGTACAGGTGGTTATCTTGGCTCTACTGGTGATAATAAACTTCCCGCTTTAGGTGTGGACGTTCTTCACGTTCAAAGTTTCACAGTTAGTCTGGATATGCCTCGTGAGTCTATTCAAAGATTAGGAGATACTTTCGAGTTCGCTAGATTGATCAACTTCCCTCTTACAGCGACTATGTCGTTAGAGGCTATTGTGTCAAGTCAAGCGGCTGACAACTTAGAGGAGATTGTTGGCGATGGAGCTTCCACAAGTGTTGACCCCGGATTTGATGTCGACATTAAACTTGGTAGAGAGGGCGCTTCTGGTGTTAATGGAATGAACCTTAGATTTAAAGATGCTAAGGTGGACGGCCATTCATTCTCTTCGAGCATTGGAGCTAATAAATCTGTTACTCTTGATTTCACTACAATCGTTGATTCTGGTGAAACTGCCTATGGTAGCGGAACTAAAGGTTTCTGGATTCAAGAGGTAACAGCTTAAAATTCACAAACACTCTTTCTTTTAATTGATCCCCGTCTTTTGGCGGGGATTTTTTTTGTTGTTTTAAGTGTAATATCATATAACTTCAAGAGGCTATGAAGTTGGAAAAAGGAGCTAGCATAAAGGATATTATATCCTTTCAGGTACACAGGAATATTATCAATCTGTACAAGGGTTATTTTATAATTACAGAGGATCTTCTTAGAGAGCATAAAGCTTTTATTTCCAAACTCAAAGACAACACGTTAGATGACATAGGCATTGAGTCTATTGATTATTTTACAGATGAAAAGTATGATCATATTAGAAAAAGAATACTGGACTCTGGAAACGATTGCGTAAGAGAAATAGAAAAGGCTCTTGAGTTCGTAGAAATAACATTA
>Ga0209992_10004901_pt1 | contig 10208 bp, 5 predicted proteins | sample 2SBtaG_2_FD_182564 | JGI IMG/M metagenome (GOLD analysis project Ga0209992, IMG submission 182564) | Deep subsurface microbial communities from Kolumbo volcano to uncover new lineages of life (NeLLi) - 2SBTROV12_ACTIVE470 metaG (SPAdes)... | ecosystem: Environmental > Aquatic > Marine > Volcanic... | reverse complement strand
TCCCTTGCAGATATCCCCATCGTAAGCCGACTACCATGGGAAATGAAGTGGGTCGGAAAGGCCTCCCTTTTCGGTATTCCGATTATAGGCTGGATGATGAAAATGTCTCACGACATCCCGGTGCGACGAGGCGACCGTAGAAGCCGCGCTCAGGTAATGATCGACATCAAGGAACGACTCTCACAAAATGTCAGCGTGATGGTGATGCCCGAGGGTACGCGGTCGAAAGACGGCCGGGTCGGTGCATTCAACGACGGAGCCTTCAAGCTGGCCCTGAAAATGAATCTCCCCATATTACCCATCGCCCTGGACGGCGCTTTTGACGCGCTTCCCAAAGACGGTTGGAAATTTGGTTCCGCATCCTTGATAAAACTCCATGTACTGGATCCCGTGATGCCTGACGACTGGAGCAACGGAACAGAACTGTGCGAACACGTACGCAGTTTGATCATTTCCCAACTCGCTCAGTGGAGGCAAGCCCCATCATCAGAGATTGACCGGCTCGAGGCTCAGACCACCAGATAAAGCAGAACCGTCACGGCTGCCACGATCAACGCATAGGGAAGCTGCGTGATTATGTGATCCATGTGATCACTGCCAGCTCCGGCTGATGACAGAACCGACGTATCTGAAACCGGAGATGCGTGATCACCAAAAACGCCTCCACCCGCCACGGCGGCAATCGTTTTCAGAGCGAGGACACTTCCCGGATCACCCGAAAAGGCATACGCGAGCGGTAATGCCAGCGGCATGACCAGCGCAAATGTACCCCAGGATGTCCCCGTTGAGAATGAAATGATGGCACCGAGGGCAAACGTCACTGCGACCAGCATGTTGGGCGTTAACAATCCCTCTGATACCTGGATGAGCCAGTTAGCCGCACCAAGATTGGATGTGACGGTATTCAGACTGTAGGCCAGGGCGATGATGATGATCGCTGAAAGCACGCTTTTGATTCCTGACATCGCTACTCCCACGGCTTCCGTGAGCGAAGTAAAATGACGCTGAATGACCATCACAATCATCAAAAAGGCGACTGCGGTCATGAACGCCTCTGCGACGAGGATGCTGTCCACAAACCAGAAACTCCCGAGCGCGATCACCATGATGAGGAGAATGGGAGTGCCCAGATACAACCAGAGTGGAGCAGGCCTGTCAGAGGCCCCTTCGGTCAGATCATCGTCCGTAATAAGCGGCGTGGCCCCTTCTCTCAACAACAGCCCATGCTCTTGTGCACGCTTTTCTGCGCGTGCCATCGGCCCGAAGTCGGGAATCAATCTCGTTCCGATACCAAGGGCCATAACAATCGTCAGAATTGCGTAGAAGTTGTACGGAAGAGACTGAATCAGTACTGTCAGACCTTGCGACGGCGTGTCAACCCCGTTTCCCTGCGCTACGATGAGACTGGCGAGATACGCACCATATCCGAGGAACGGAACCAGTACCGCTACCGGCGACGTCATTGAATCCAGTAGATAGGACAATTTTTCTCGAGACATCTTCGCACGGTCGGACAACGGTCTCATGATCGTGCCCACGATCAACGGACTGAAATAGTCGTCCACGACCAGGAGTCCCAGACCCCACGTGGTTGTGCCCACATTCCGTGGAGAGTCTCCCATGCCCGAAAGACGGTTCGTAAATCCTGCTATCGCACCCGAACGTTTGAATAGTTCAGTCAAAATGCCGATAGACAGAACGATCTCGCACACCCAGATGAATTCACCATTTCCGAGAGCATCCTGGAATATGGTATTCAGCTGCATGACCGGATTCCCGGGACTCATGAATGCGCCCACGATCACACCTGCAAGAAGCGCAGGAATCGCCGATCGGCGTCGCGAACGCGAACAGGAGGGCCACCAACAGTGGCAACAATGACCAGAATCCGAAGTCCATGAGCACGTTTGGTCTTGCAGGAAGCCGAATAATAGGACATCCGCGCATTTCTATTGGTTATATCCCTCTACTCGCCATGGCCACTCTATTGGCGCATTAAGACTCAACCAAAATTGAGGGATGCTGAAGGCTGGCGGAACCAGATGATTGCAATACGCATTGATGCGCCGTATTTATCGTGCTCGGCTCAGCCGAAACCGAATAACGCCAGATTCATTGCCCTGTAGCTCAACTGGCAGAGCGCCTGCCTCTGGAGCAGGAGGTTCAAGGTTCGAGTCCTTGCAGGGCAACAACTCAAAGTCCCGCAGTCACATAGTGGCTGCGGGACTTTATGGTTTCAGTTGGGCTCGGTGTACGGCAACGCCTCAGAAGAAGGAATTACAGGCTAAAGTACCGCCATGGCTGTTCACTCATCCTGTAACGATTGCGCCCAGTTTTGCCACCACATTATCGTCGAATACGGCTTATTGTCGTTGGTCAGTCCAACGCGTCTTGTCGTTAAGAGCACCACCAAGTCACCTTCGGAGCTCAAATCGAACTGGGCTGCTTCATCTGTACTCGAACCATGAAGGTCCAATTCAAGTGTTCGAGATCCGGTCACCCGAAACCTGGGATTGGTTGTGATCGGAACACTATAAATGGCTTCCTGACCTATAGCAAAAAACACCTTTTTACCGTCGAATGACCAATTCAGGTTTTCGGCACCAAGCTGCTCAAATAAAAATCGCTCTCCAGCTACCGAACGTATAACGATCTCCCATCCTTTATCACCCATCTGGTGATACGAGACATATCGACTATCAGCAGAGAAAGCCAGTCGCTGAAGCCCATTTAATACTTCCTCCTCCCACTCTACATGTTCCTCCTCTAAATCATACAGAACGAGCTTGTTGCTTTGATCATAATAAAACAGCCAGCGACTGTCAGGCGAAAAGGTCGGACCATAGTAGATGTTTTTCCTCACCAGATCCGGTTCAGCAGAACCATCAACGGCCCGTCTGTATAAATCAGTAGTGGATGAACTGTCAGCTTTGTGCACATAATGTATGTGGAGTCCATCAAGAGAGAAGGCCGGCTCGTAACTGTTTTCCTCCGTAGACTTGTTACCGACAAGTCCAATCTCCATATCGTACACGCCAAAAGAGCCCTCCTCGGACGTTTGTGAACCATATTCAAACAACAATTTCGTCCCATTTGGAGAAAATTGGGGTCTTTTCATATGTGGATAGTCCCTCTGAAGAAACTCTAGGGTATTCGATACCCTGCCATTTGTATCGTAGATCACCAACTCGACTGTTTCTCTGTCAGTCGCTTCTACAAACCTCCTCGGTACGTGCAGCAGACTACCTTCAGATCCAACCGAAACCGCTCCGACATTGATCTCCGGCAAAAGAGGGGACGGCGGCCCATCAAATTCCCTCGTACGCAAATTGAAGCGACGAACTACATAAGGACCATAGTTGCTATTTAGCTGATAGGCGAGAAATCCTCCAGGTACCAATTTGGGGTTCACCCCACCAGGTTCGAACAAATTGGGATCATTTGGCGAATCCAAATCAACCCAGAACAGTGTAGGGTCGAGCCCGCCTATCTCCTTGCTACCTATCCCAATACGGGATTCAGGATCAACGCTATAGATGGGGTACCAATGCTTTTCAGTCGAGTTGGAATCCGGCAGAATAACGTTTTCTGTCTGCCCCGTTTCAAGATTATATCTGACTGTCTCCCAACGTCCAACCGATACCGAAAAATTATGTAAAATTGAACGATCATTCTCCCAAGTGAAGTCACCTCCTCCAGGAATCAAAAGCTTGGGGACCCCAAACGGAACAGTTACTACGTAAATACCCTGTGACCCTCTTCTATTCCGCTTAAAGGCTAAATCGGATCCGTCAGGGGAAAACTTTGGGTTAAAACCTTCACGACTTTCACTGAGGTAACTTATACTTCCCGTGGCGAACTCATAGAAAAACAGACCCGAATTCCCCAACGTGTCAGATCCAGAAAAGCTTAAATATTCTGAAGTAGGTGAAATGACCGCGTTACGGACATTCGAATAACCCTCTAGATAAATCTCCACCTTTCGAAGACTATCTGTTCCTGAATCCAATGATGAAGACTCTCCAATATTCGTCAGTGCGAAATAGCTTGCGATCAGAAACAGAGCTAGAACTGTCCCAAGAATAGGCCAGACTCTTCTGGTTGCTTCAATAATGGTAGGCCCAGTCCCAACTTGAGGCGAGCCATGCGCTTGACTGTGTTGAGCTGTACTCAACGTACCCGAAAGGCGAGACATCCCGCTGGTCGTAAGGTCCACATTTCGAAGATCCACGAGAAGATCCGTTCCTGTCTGGTATCGATCGGCGGCTTTTTTGGCGAGGCACTTGGAAACGATCCACTCCAAGCCCATCGGCACGCCCGTTCGAACCGCCGTGAGCGGTTCAGGATGTTCGTTCATAATTGAGTAGACGACAGCCTGCTCGTAGTCTCCACCAAAAGGATGCTTCCCAGCGATCATCTCATAGAGCGTGGCACCAAGAGCCCACAAATCGGTGCGTGCATCAACCTCTTCACCGCGAGCTTGCTCAGGGCTCATATAGGCCACCGTACCGAGCGTTGAACCCATGCGCGTCAATTTAGTGGACTGGGCCGTTTGCGCGAGACCAAAGTCCAATACCTTGGCTGACCCTTTAGCGGTCAACATCACATTTGCCGCCTTAATGTCTCGGTGCACGATGTCATTCTCATGAGCGGCCTCGAGTGCGTTTGCCACTTCGCCAGCAATGCGTACCACTTCTTCCAGCTTCATCGGTCCCTGCTTGATTCGGTCTTCAAGCGTATCACCTTTGATGAACTCCATCGCGATGAATGGGCGGAGGTCATCATCTTTCGACCCCTCTGGCACCGCTTCATCTATTTCGTAGACGGTCGCAATGTTCGGATGCGAAAGTGAGGCAGCGGCGCGAGCTTCTCGATAGAAGCGAGCGCGGTCATCATCACTCGATAGCGCAGCAGCAGGCAGCACCTTGATAGCCACCGTACGGTGTAGCTTGGTGTCCTCACCCTTATACACTATCCCCATGCCGCCGCGGCCCAGTTCCTCAAGGATCTTGTAGTGAGATAAGTTCTTGCCGACCATGAATCTAGGGCTTGGGTTAGCGCAAGAAACGAGGTCTAAGCCCCAAATACAATTATAGACAGTTGTCCATCAGACGTTGGCTATTGTGCTATCTCATTCACTGATCTCGGTTCTATTCCTTTCATGGACTGCTGTAACAATCAGCTACTCTTCAGTTGAGGTCGATTAGAAACCCTTTTAGCAGTCAGAAGATGCACCGGCAGAAGAGGCTTCAATTCGTAGAGTTCTTCCACTCTCTTCCTGAATTGGTTCGATTCTGTAACTGTTAGGGCAACATTGAAGCCCCTAATTAACTCGTGTAAAAAGCTATTCAATCGGTTGAAGTGCGCCCGATCCACAGATCAAAATCTGTTCACAAATGCGTACGACTATCGAAGTTTTATAAATGGTTTTGCGACAGAATCACCGGAGCTATCGATTCGAAGAAATAGGACACCGCTCGGCAGATTATTCAAGCCAATTTGTTTGAGATGTTGGCCAGCAACTTGATACCCCAAATCAACCTCCAGTATCCTGCGGCCCAAAAGATCCAGAATTTCTAGCCGTACCTCGGCAGCACGGCTGAGTTCAAATTGCACGTTCAGCGAGGTCGTAACTGGGTTGGGATACACGGCTCCAAGTCCCAGTCGGTTTGGAATTTCATCGCTCAGATGCTGGGCTTCATTATTTACGAATGTCCCAGAATCAGCTCTTCTGACCAGAAAGACATTGAATTCTGGTGTTGTGAATTCGTCCGGAGAAATCAACCCTGGACCGATGGGTTGTACCGGCTCGAAACCTTCCAACGGAATGGAAACCATGTTTCCGTCATAGAGTCCCTCGAAAATTGGTTCTCCAAAAACATTTTGGACATTTCTCACTTCGAATGCCGTCCCAACTTCAAACAGTCCCGTCAGATCCACATTCAAAGAGGCAGCATGATCCCAATTGTATACAATGAGATGAGCACGCCCAGGTTCGTAGGCATTTGGCCGGAGGAAGACCTTCGATCCGGATGTGATCTGATCCAGGTATGTATTATCAGTGTGCTGCGAAACATCGACCTCCCCATTCACCGGGCCGATAAACGTGTTCCCCTCCATGGAGATGGACTCCCATGTCGTTGAAAAATTAGTCTCTCCCTTCAAATAATTGTTTACTAGAGAGACGGCTTTGTTATTCCCGCTGCTAAAACGTCCTAAGCTTACGCTTCTACGGAGAGGATCTTGGGTCCATCCCATGTTTTCTCGCAACAAAATGTTGTCAGGAGGACTGACCAGTCCGCCGCCCACAACAATGTTATCAAATCCAAGTTCGCGTTCGTGCGGAACACCGCTTCCAAAAACTGCATTTCCCGTGAGGTGAATCCCCGACATTCCTCCCGTTCCACCGGCGAAAATATGAATCCCAAATCCGTAAGGATTGAAGATTACGCTTTCGTTTACCTGCGAGGGCTGATTGAGAAAGTTATTTTGCATATACAGATCATGCCCCTGCCCATCTCCGCTATTGTCTCCAATATTGTAAACGATACTACCGTACATCTCATTTCGTCCGCCAAAGGTATTGGTAGCTACATCATGTATAACCAGATTGACAAGCTTGTTAAAATCTCCCCTGGTGGACGTAGCAGTTCCAAACCTCACGTTTTCGGTATCTGAGGACATAATCTCGAAATCACGATAGTGAGTGAATTGCCCTCCAAAAACGAAGGCGTCGAACGAAGGTTGAGCCGGGATATCGATTGTTGCCCATTCGCCGGGAGCAGACCGGACAACAATCGGAGCACTTTCGGTACCGACCAACCTTCCCCAAAATGAGCCGGGATAAATACCTCCATGAATTGAAATAATATCTCCCGGACTCACGGACAACGGCTGATCCAGGGCCGTTTGCAAATCCCAGGGATTACTGACGCTCCCATCGCCTGAAGGTGATCCGGTGGTGGTCACGTGATGTTCAGTAGCGCCGATCACAGAAACTGTGAATCCAACTGACGCAACTCCACCACGGCCATCATTTGCAGAAACACTGACGTGTACCGTGCCCGAGGAGATGGCTTGAACAACAAGTTGAGAGCCGCTGATCACAGCCGTCGCTATTCCAGAATCCGAACTGCTGGATGAATAGAGTAATGGGTCCTGGTCACTGAATAGAGGAGACGTGCCTTCAAGTTCAATCGATGAACTTCCTCCGTTGCTTACCACGATGTCCGAAAGTGATCGATTGGCCGTTGGCGTTGTGATGATGTCGCCACCCGAGCTATCAGTCGAGAGAACAAATACACCGATTTCCGAACCTGTATTAGTGAGATCGCCCAGAAGATCGGAAGAGATGACAAGGGGATTTCCGTCATACGTGCCCGAAACAACTGGAGAGCCGAAGAAATCAGTGATCCTTCGAAGCGAGTAGTTGGCTCCAAGTTGCAAAACATTGGCGACAGAAATTTCGACAGCAGGTGCGTCTGCCCTGTTGAGTACGATTATGTTCGCCCGGCCTGATTCATAATCGTTTGGACGCACGATCACGATTGTCTCTGTAGGCGTCGTATCCGAGAAATCACTCGAAACTTCACTGACACTCGCGATCCCGGTTAGAAGGGAGTCTTGCCACATCTGAAAGCCGATTGAAGAGGTGTCTGTTGTGACGTTTTGAATGCCGCTTTCTGATGGATAGGAGTAGACGAATCGTGTCAGAAAGTATTGATTATCGGAAAATGAATAATCGGGATTAGTTACTGGATTTTCTGGCCAGTGGGTCTCAAGAACAGATCTTGGACCTATGGTATTACCGGCAAAGGTCAGTGCGTTAAGGGATCTGAACTGAAATCCGCCATTTTCCAGGAGATTATTTTCAAACTGAATGTTGGCTTCCCGAGTCGATTCACTCAGTGATCCGTGTGTTGTTTCTTCTTGAACCGTACGTGGATTCACGTAAAAAAAGTTGTTTTGAAAGGTCACCGCCCCAAGATCCAACCCAAGAATCTGCGTTGCATCTGCTTTCCTGTTCAGCGCATCCCTTCCGTTGGACACGAAGATGTTGCCGTCTACTTGCATACCTCCGCCAAACATCAACATCCCGTTGGCCAGGTTGTTCGCTATGATGTTTTCAGAGATCATCAACGACCCATTGGCCCCGTCGAATTGCGCCAGAACCGCATCTCCGGCGACTCCATCGCTGGCTATTCGTCCGTTGTCGGAAAGAATATTTCCATACATCCAGTTGTCATCACCTGAGGGCTGAAAAATCAGCGACTCATAGTTGGAATGGATGACATTGTTAATGAATCGGATACCTCTCGTAGCTCGATCTGCCTGAATATTTGAACGCCTGAACGAACCTGACTCAATAAGTGTTTTCTGTTCCGTGGAGGACAGCGTTGAAGATGGAGGGGAAGTACTAGTGGCAAATTCTAAACCCCAATACCATGTGTCCTCACCACGCACATGAAACCCGCCATCAATAGTTGCTCTTCCACCATCCTGATTTCGAACGATTATTGGAGCAGCAGGGCTTCCGGTCAGAACGGAAACAAATCCTTCGAGAGGCGCGGAATATACTCCTTCGCCAACCCAAAGCGTATCACCGGCCGACAACTGAGCAGGATGATCCAGGGCGGTTTGCAAATCCCATGGATTGTTCGCACTTCCATTTCCCGACGGACTTCCTGTTGAAGCGACATAAAATTGTCTTGCATTACTTTCGAGCGTGGTGCCGATCAGGAAAACAAGTATTACGAAATAGAACCGGCAGGCGAATCGACTATGATGTCCGCTTGTTTTCGATAGGTCAGCTGGGAGATTGGATATCATAAGAAGCTTGGTTGTGCTTGTTCTACCAAAGACGGCCGTACAAGTAATCAATTTTTTGCGAGACGAGCAATTATAATCGATTACTACACTTCAACTTACTTCGATGAGCAGTTGGCGACGTCCTCCTCTCACAAATCTTGGTTCGATTCTGTAACTGTTAGGGCAACCTTAGAGAACGAAGAGGAAATCAACTCCCTTTCTTCCTCTTTTTTGTACCATAATCGGGCTCCCATAGCCCAAAATTAACGACAAAACGTCTCTTAGATTTGTGGCAAGCCCGTTGGGCGGCTCAATCAGACTGGTATTCCGTCCAGATAGATCGTGTCTCTGGAGAGGTCTGGCCCAGCGTCCCACTCGATACCCCCCATCTCATCAACGTGAACGGCCGCAAACGCTTTCTCACTCTGAAGTTGCTGGAATACACCCTTTGACAAAAGTGGAGAAACGTCGAACCGACGAAGTTCGCCGGTGGCAAACGTTGCGAGTATGCTTGCAGTATTCGGCTCGGCGACCACGGAGACAATTCTGGGAAGCATCGCTACACTCTCTGTGTTTGATATGTCTCTAGTTTTTGGACCTGTCATCGTGAAAGCGGCTCGATTTTACTCGGCTCAAGCATATTCACCGCCTGATTCCACGATTGTTCCAGCTCTATAGACCTCAGGGCAGCAGCGGGGAGCACCTTGATGGCCACCGTGCGGTGCAGCTTGGTGTCCTCGCCTTTATACACGATCCCCATGCCGCCGCGGCCCAGTTCTTCGAGGATCTTGTAATGTGATAATGTCTTGCCGACCATGAGACTCTGGGTGTGATCAGCCCAAAGAAACGAGGTCTTAGTGGGAAACACAATTGTCGTGCCTTGTCCGATGTACTACGGAAAGATATCTCGAAGAAATGTGCTTGATGACTCTGGCCTACATCTACGCGGACTTGCGCTGGTATCGCCCATAGCGATGTTCGCCCGAGCGAGAAGCGAACACATCGTGGACCGTTGGATCATAGCCGTTCTAGACCGCTGTTCATCGCGGCGGATATAGTTCAAGGCGCTCAATGCGATGAAAAGTGATCAGATCGAAAGCAGCCATCGGAGGCGTGATGGTGGCTTCAAAAAGCACCTCTCCGGTTGAATAGTCAATTTCAATCATCTTTCCGTTTGGAGCCGCACCGGAGACAATCGCGCCTGGCATGAAAACAATGTTGTCCTTATCCGCATGGTAGTCTACATCTGAAACGATTCGAGAGAAGGTCTCTTCCCCTCGATCCTTGCCAAACTGCCAGACCTGTTCTATCGTCCCGGCGGTTTCATCGATGCGGTACTGCACGGCCCGACTGTACCTCGTGGCCGACGAATAATTTCGATTGTCACCATTATCGAACAG
>Ga0209992_10004899_pt1 | contig 10209 bp, 17 predicted proteins | sample 2SBtaG_2_FD_182564 | JGI IMG/M metagenome (GOLD analysis project Ga0209992, IMG submission 182564) | Deep subsurface microbial communities from Kolumbo volcano to uncover new lineages of life (NeLLi) - 2SBTROV12_ACTIVE470 metaG (SPAdes)... | ecosystem: Environmental > Aquatic > Marine >... | reverse complement strand
CGTCGACGGCTACACACGGCACCCACCAACTGAAACCGAGAACCAAGCTGCGCTCGCGTCGCTCCGCGAAGCAATCCTCGACGAACCATGGTGACAACCCCAGACCGCGGCCAGATCTGGTGGGGAGAAATCGAAGATGTCGGTCGCCGCCCATTCCTCATCATGACCCGATCCGCCGCGATCCGCGTCCTCAACAGCGTCCTCGCAGCACCCGTGACCCGCACCATCAGAGACATCCCCACCGAACTCCGACTCGGAACCGACGACGGCATGCCCACCGACTGCGTCGCCAGCTTCGACAACCTCAGAGTCGTCCCCAAGGCCTACCTGGTCGACCAGATCTGCGAACTACGGCCGGCCCGACTGGCCGAAGCATGCGCCGCCGTTCAGGCGGCCATCAACTGCTAGACGAAGCCTGGGAGCAACACCTTGCGCTGACGCACGACGCCCCCCGAAGACCGGACCGGCGCGTGTACTGGCGAGTGTGTCGGAGGGGACTTGAACCCACCTTCCCCATCCGGCAACTGGCTGCAATAGGTAGCAGGGAGCGGCAAACCATTTGCAGTGCGACACCCCCAGCGAGTGAGGGGTGAGAGGACGGGTCACTCCCAGGTGAGATCGATGTCGATCGAGACGAGTTCGACCGCGCCATCGGGAGCGAGCTGGCCGACGACGTTGAGTGCCCGGACCAACACGCTGCTCGTCAGGAGCACGCGATAGTCGCTGCGACCTGGGATCAACTCAGGGAGATCGTCGAACTGCTCAGCGAACCGGTCGACGATGCGCAAGAGCTCGATGGTCTGGAAGTCCGCCGTTGACGGTTCGCCGTGGGGTCCGCGCTCGGGACCCAGCTCGCGATCGAGGTCCTCGAAGAACTCGTACCTCGCCCGGACCGGGCGCCGATCGGTCAAGGCCGCTGGGTCGGTTCGGTCTCCTCGATCCGACGAAGGATCCGCTCGCGGGTGCGGGCAAGCAACTCCGGAGGCGCGTCGGCGGGGTCCCAGATGATGCCAGCCTCGAAGATCGCGTCGACCTCAGCCGGATCCATCGCCTCGAGCTCGGCCGCGGTCGACACCTTCGGGGTCATGACCCAAGACTACCCGCCGCCTCTGACAGCGGCGGCGTTCCGGGGAACCGCCAAGCGCGACCCCTGCTCATCCCGAGGGTTGGCGGTGGTGTCGGAGGGGCGAGTACAACCCGTAACCCACGCCATGCGAGTGAGCGGGTCGACCTGGGTGCGGCTGCTTGACCAGACAGTCCGAGGTACCAGCCCTCCGAAACGAACGCCATGCGCGCGTTCAGGATCACAGCACGACGCAGTTGGCCTCACGTTCGTGACGAGCGACGCGCACGAGAGCCGCGCACATCCGATCGTGGTGCGGGGCGAGCCGCCCCATCCCGGCGCCATTCGATGCGTCGCCCTCGGCCCGCCGACTGGTGGTCGGAGACATCGACGATGCCCATCCCGATGTCACTGGCGTCGAATGGCGTCGTGGTTCAAGCCAAGGTAAGGGGAATCCACTGTCGGGTGCGCCTGACTCCGCGGTTCCTCAGCAATCCGCCAGCGCACGCAATGCTCGGCAGATCTCGTCGAGTTCCTCGATCTGAAGTGCGCCGGCACGATCGGTGAGAAACGACCGCCGTATAGGTTGAAGGTTGTCGAACGACGCCACACACGCGTCAGGAAGCCCGTGCCTCGCCCCAAGGCTGACCTCCGTCGGAATCTGGCGAACGGTGCGCGTTACCGGCGCGACGATGATCCACGTCAGTACTGGCACCGCATCGCTGCGTGTCACGACCAACACCGGTCGCCGCTTGTCCTCGGCTTCGGCCCACCAGACCTCGCCCTGGGTTGGTGTGATAGTCACCAAGATTCCTCGGCGATCATCCGCACCGAGGACTCATCGGCCCACGCGATCTCGACGTCGTCTTGCGGGCGCTCTCGATATCCGCGCACAATCCGCGCACCGATCTCTTCGCGGCGGCAACGGTCGACAAGCTGTTCGAGGGCAAGGCGCACGGCCTCGGAGCGATTCGCAACAACTCCAGCCTCCACAAGCTGATCGACCGCAGCAGCAAGGTCGTCTTCTACTCGGGTCACCAATTGAGCCATACAAACAGCATACGCATACGCAATGCATCCCAATGGTGCTCGTCCGGGGAGGGGTGTGGTGGGCGCTGACCACCGAAGATGCCCGCCATCCTGCTTCGCTGTGCTCCGTATCGCCTACCGCTTCCTGGTAGCCCTCGCACGGCTCGCTGTTCGTTCCGGACGTTCAAGGAACTCGAGATCATCGTGCTGCGCATCAACCGAGCGTGCTACGCCGACAAGTGGACCGCCCGGCGCTGACCGACGACGACCGGACCCTTGCTTGGTGCGAGCGCTGCAGCGCTCCCCCGCCGCCTCCGCCAGAGGCTGGTTGGTGACACCCGACACGCTGCTGCTACGGAACCGCCGTCGTATTGCCCGCCTCGGACACACGACCGCCAAGACCACCGTCTGGCAGATCCTGACCGACAACGACGTCGACCCGTCCCCGAACCGCTCCGACGTGACAAGGAGCGAGTTCTTGCGCCGCTACTACGCCCTGTTCTTCATCAACGTGCAAACGCGTGAGGTGTTCTTCGCCGGCGTCACCGCAAACCCGACCGGAGCCTGGACCACACAAGCCGCCCGCACGCGAACGCCGGATCCGGCACCCGATAGCCGCCTGAGTTCGCGTGTTTCGCTTGACCAGAGCGTCAGGACCGAGCTTGCCACTCGAACAGGGTCCGCAGCTCCTCAACCCGCTCCACCGCAGGGAGGGGCACGACGGTGCCGGCGTCCAGGGTCATCGCTCGGAAACGCTCAGCGCGCTCGCGCCGTTCCAAGTCCGACAGTCCCTCCTCGCATGTCCGCCGGCCCGATGGGCGCGTTCGCCTTGTCAACGGTCATTGCGGTCGAGGATGACCTCGGAGCGAAGCTTGCCCTCACAGATGCGTGAACAGGTGAGCTTGAGTCATGACGGTCACGGCGACAGCGGCGCCGCTGATCCCGCCGAGCGCGAGCACTGGCGCGGAACGGAGACGGCGCCGCGCCATGAGGCCGGTTGCGGCAGCGGCGACGGCGGTGGCGACGAGTTTGGTGATGAAGGCCCACTGGTAGGTGGTGCCGAGGAGTCGGTCGCCGAGTTCGCTCCAGCGGAACAGGCCTGGCGAGTCGAGGGGGGCTCCCCAGATGGCGAGGAGCACGCCGGTTCCAATGGTTGCAGTCACGCCCGCCAGTGACAGGTTCGTGAGTCGGCGGCTGCGGGCGCCGAAGAGCCAGCCGACGAGTGGTATGGCCCACATGCCCAGCGCCATCAGATGGACGAGCCGGAGCAGGACGTCGCCCCGTAGCGTGCTCAGCGGAAGATCCCGATCCACGACAACCGCTTCGCTCGACGTGCCTGTCGGTGGTTGCGCCGATGACCCAGCGGGTCCAGTTGTTCTTTGACTTTGGGGATGCCGGCTTCGTCGGTGTAGTGCGGCCACGGGAGGTTCTCGGTGAAGGTGACGGTGGTGGTGCCGTCCGCGCCGGTCGCTTCGGCAGTGACGGTCCATACTCCGGTATCGGGGAACCGGATTTCGACGCTGGACACACCGGGCGTGGTGGGTTCGGTGGGAGTTCGCTCGATGACCTCACCGGCCTCGCTTGCTGCCTCGACCAGGACGGTGACATCCGCGGGGTCACCGTCGGCGAAGGTTGCGGTGATCTGGTAGTTGATCGTCAGCGGATCGGTGGCAGATCGGATCAGGGCCTGGATCTCGAGTTCGGGCGGTGCGCCATGAGCGCCCGCCGTCGCCGCCGGCCCGACGACGGCAAGGGCAACGATCAGGATCGCGGCGGTAGCCAGGCGCTCAAGTGCGCGCATCGAGAAGCACGTCATCGCGGTCGGTGGAGGTGATGACGATCCGGTTGACGTCGCCGGTGGCGACGGCGGCGGCGCCAGTCAGTCGCGCCAGGCCCTGCGGTGTTGATTGCCAAGTCGCGGCGGTCGTCCAGTTGCCTGCGGTGTCGATGGCCCACAGCTGGTAGCTGTCCCGGGGGGCCAGCCCGACCAAGTCGAGGTCGATGCTGGTGCCCCAGGGGCGCTCGGCAACCACCACAGTCCCCGACGCTTCGGTTTGAGTGATGGCGAGCTCGGTCCCGGCCGGACCAGTGTCGGTGCCGCCAAGCATTCCCGCCGCCAGCACGACCAGAAGCACCATCGCCGCCGCGGCTGATGCCAGCGCCGCCCACCGCCATCGTTTGGTGGCGGTGGCCAGGTGGCGGTAGTCGTGGTCTGCGCGGGCTGCGGCCAGCCCTGTGATGCGAGCCAGCGCTGCCGTGTCGCTCTCGCTGTTGGGGTCGATCTGGGCCAACAGGCCGGGGAACGCGGCGAGCTCGTTCACTTCGGCCTGGCAGGTGGCACAGGTCCTGAGGTGCTGCTCGTAAGCCACCCGCTCGGCCGGTTCGAGCGAGCCCAGCACGTAGGCGCCGACCCAGTCCCGGTACTGATCGTTTTCATCGCTCATTGCATCACCCCGCGTTCTTCAAGATGGCCGCGCATGGCCTTCAAGGCGTAGTAGAGCCGGGACTTCACCGTCCCAGCCGGAATCTGCTGATGAGCGGCGATCTGGGTTGTGGTCCGGCCGTTGTAGTACGCGTCGATCACCGCCGCACGATGATGGTCAGACAGCCCATCCAGCGCGTCACGGACATGCGACACCTCGACCAACCGGTCCAACTCGTGGTCGACAACCCCAACATCGGCGGTTTCGGCGGTCGGTACCGACCGTAGGTGCCGTCTCGATTTGCGGTGATGATCCGCAGCAGCGTTGCGGGCGATACCGAACAACCACGCTCGCTCGCTGCCCAGGGCCGGGTCGAACTGGTCATAGCCACGCCACGCCCGCACCAAGGTGTCCGCCACCACTTCCTCGGCGTCTCGACCATCGGCGAAGCGGCCACGCGCCCACGTCAACAGCGCAGCCGAGTGCTCGCGGCTCAACGAGTCGATAATCGACTCCGCACCCGACTGCCGCATCACGCACCCCAGTGTCGCCGCGGTGGAGCGACCGACGTCGACCGCTCCACCGCAGACAACACTCTCATCAGCCGACGGTCACGATGGCGGGAACGACTGCGACCGCGCCATCAGCAGTCATCGCCGGACCATCGGTCGTCTCATCCGGCGGGAAAAACTCATACACCCCGTCACCATCAACATCGATATGCGCCATCGGGAACACCACCCCCGACTCGACCAACGCCTCATCCAACATCACCACCACATCAGTCGACTCACCCGCCGGCAAAAGATCACTGTGACCAATCACCGGACCAGGCGACCCACCACCATCACCATGCACCGCAATGAACCCCGGCGACGGCAACGTCACCGACGCCACCACCACCGACGACCCATCAGAATCCTGATCCTCAGCCACCACCGACGCCGGACCCATCGCCACCTCAGCGCCCCCGTCAACGCCGGTGCCGCCCCCGGCAGCAGAATCGTCCTCTGCCGAGGTGGGCTCACTGGCCGTGTCATCATCATCGCCGCAAGCCGCGGCCACCAACATCAGAGCAGCCAACATGGCCAACAGACGGATCATCAACGAACGCATCGGGGTCTCCTCCACAGGAATCGTCCTACCCACCCCCATACGTGACCGACACACCAAAACGGTTCAACGACACCAACAAAACCTGTCCGTCCAGTGCTCGAGCACCGCCGTGCCGTCACGACCCGACTGTGATCGAGGCCTTCATCGATGGATGGATCGAACAGAAGAACGCGAACTCACCCGACTCCTCGAACCAGAACTCGAACCCGTCACCGGGCTCCAAGAACCCCGAATCGAACACGTCATCCACTGACGTCCACGTATGACCCACCCCGTCGGCATTCACCACACCCACCGCCGCGCCAGCTCCCACCACCAACGGGGAGCCGAAATCGAAGTTCTCGATCACGATCTCCGCGCCTGTGCCGCCCGGAAAGTCACGCGTGGGCGCTGACCAGGGCTGATGCCGCCATCCTGGTCCGTCGTGTTCCGCATCCTCTACCGACTCTTGACCAACCTCGCTCGGCTCGCAGCGCGATCGGGACGCTCCAAGGACCTCGAACTCATCGTCCTCCGCCACCAGAACGCCGTGTTACGACGCCAGATCGCCCGACCTGCGCTCACCGACGACGACCGAACCCTGCTCGGAGCGATCGCCGCAGCACTCCCCCGCCGGCTCCGGGTCGGTTGGATCGTGACACCCGAGACGCTGCTGCGATGGCACCGCCAGCGAATCGCCAGGCTCTGGACCCAGCCGCCGGCCCGACGCATCGGTCGGCCACCCACCGATGCTGAGCTGCGTCAACTGATCCTGCGCCTCGCCAAGGAGAATCCGACCTGGGGACACCGACGCATCCAGGGCGAACTCGCCCGCCTCGGCCACACGATCTCCAAGACCACCGTCTGGCAGATCCTCACCGACAACGGCATCGAACCGTCCCCGAACCGCTCCGATGTGACCTGGAGCGAGTTCTTGCACTCCCAAGCTGCCGTCGCGTGCGACTTCTTCACCGTCGACACTGCGTTCTTGCACCGCTACGACGTCCTGTTCTTCATCAAGGTCCAGACCCGCGAAGTGTTCTACGCCGACCTCACCGCCAACCCCACCGGCGGCGCCTGGACCACCCAAGCGGCCCGGAACCTGTTCTTGCGCCACGGCGAACGTCTCGACGGTGCTCGGGGACTGGCTCGCGATCACGGGAGCAAAGCGACACCCCTCGGCCCCTCCCACCCAACAAGGGGTTGCCCGTCATGCCTGCATGTAGTAACGTTCCTACTTATCCTCGGAGGTGCGATGGCCACGGAGAAGCTCACCAGCCGCGAATTCAACCAAGACACCGGTCGTGCGAAGAAGGCCGCCAAAGACGGGCCGGTCTACATCACCGATCGAGGGCAACCATCCCACGTACTCCTCACCTTCGCCGACTACGAGCGCCTCGCTGGGAACCAAGCCAGCATCATCGACCTGCTCGCGGAACCTCCAGGAGTCGAAGACACCGAGTTCCACACACCGATCGCCCCCGACACCGCACGACCAGCCGACTTCGACTGATGTTCGTCCTCGACACCAATGTCGTATCCGAACTTCGCAAGGCACACGCAGGCAAGGCGAACCCCGGCGTCAGCGACTGGGCTAGCTCCGTTCCTGCGGCTCTGATGTTCATGTCGGTCATCTCACTTCACGAACTCGCGCATGGCGTCCTTCTTTCCGAGCGCCGCGACCCCACCCAAGGCGCACTCCTTCGCACGTGGCTCCACAACAGCGTCACCCCGGCCTTCCAAGATCGATTCCTACCCGTCACGCCCGATATTGCGCTCCAGGCGGCCGCCCTCCACGTCCCTGACCCCGCGCCGTTCCGAGATGCGCTGATCGCTGCAACAGCCCTATGCCACGAGATGACGGTCATCACCCGAAACGTCAGCGACTTCGAACGGTTCGCCGAGCTCGAGATCAACAATCCCTGGACCTGATCGGACCTGTCGTCAGGGTTTGTGTCGGAGGGGCGTCTTGTACCGGAACTCCACACCACGAGAGCCTCTGGATCACACACCTGGTGTCCGCCTGATCTCCTCGTGTTTCGCCTGGTCACGGCGCCATGAACGAGTCTCGGGACGCACAGGTCGGGCGTTCGCCCGATGTCTTCGAGCGACTTCTCGCGGATCGTTGAAGCCAGATGGAATGCGACGACAGGAGCGACAGATGCCCAGCTGTGATGTGGACGGTGTTGAGCTGTACTACGAGAGCCGAGGGAAGGGCGAGCGTCTCGTGCTGACACACGGGTCGTGGACCGACGCATCGAGCTGGGATCCATCGCTCGAGCTGTTGGCCGATCGCTACGAGGTGGTCGTGTGGGACCGGCGAGGTCACAGCCGCAGCCAAGTGGGTGTTGGGCCGGGCAGTCGCGCTGAGGACACGGCAGACTTGGCCGGGTTGATCGAGCGCCGCGGCCACGAACCCGTTCACGTGGCGGGCAACTCCTACGGCGCCGTCGTTGTGTTGTCGTTGCTCACCGAGCGGCCGGACCTCGTTGCCTCTGCCGCGGTCCACGAACCACCGCTGTTCGGGTTGTTGGAGGGCACCCATGACCCGACGACTGCGCGGGACCTCGCGGGCGCCGCGGCCCGTGTTGAGGCGGTGGGAACCCTGATCGCGATGGGCGACCACTACAGCGCGGCGCAGAGCTTCGTCGAGAATGTCGCACTCGGGCCGGGAGGTTGGGATCAGCTACCGAATGCGTTCCGCGACGTCATGGTGGCGAATGCCCGCACCTTCCTGGACGAGCTCAACGACCCGACGGCTATGACGATCGATGCAGCAGCGTTGGCCCAGAGCTCGGTGCCGATGTTGGTCACCCATGGCACCGAGAGCCCACCCCTGTTCTCTGCTGTGATCACGGAGATCGCGCAGCTGGTGCCTAGCGCAGAGGTCGAAGCGATCGACGGTGCGGGCCATATGGCCCATGCGACCCACGCCCAGGACTGGGTTGGCCGCCTTAGGTCTTTCCACGCTCGCCGCGTCGGGTCGTGAGCGGTACGCTCCATCGGCCACACTGGACGACGTGGAGGAGATGCGACTCGCTGAGCTGTGCGCTGCGATCTCGCTGTTCACCGACCTCGGAACTGGTCAGAACCCCCGAGCATGCGATGCGCACCACCTGCGCTGCGATGCGACTCGCCGACCTGGTCGACCTCCAGCCGGAAGCTCGTGCCGACGTGTACTACACGACGTTGCTTCGCTTCCTCGGATGCACAGCCGATGCAGCCACCACGGCGGCCGTGGTCAGGGGCGACGAAGCGGAGTTCTACGCAGCGATGGCGCCCGTCTCGATGGGTTCAGCGCCCGAACAGCTTCGAGCGATGACCAAGGCCGTCGCCCCGGGCGCATCGTGGCCCGCCCGGGCCCGCCAGCTTGCAGCGATGATGACCGACCGCCGTGGGCCCGAACGGATGCTGATGCCTCACTGCGAGGTCGGTGCGCGGCTCGCTGAGCGACTCGGGTTGTCCGGCGACGTCGTTTCCGCGCTCGGGGCCGCCTACGCACGGTGGGACGGCAACGGAGTGCCCGCCGGCCTCGAGGGCGAAGGCATTCCGCCTCCCATGCGCATCGCTATCGTGGCCCGCGACGTCGTCCTGTTGACCGATCGCGGCGATGGCGACGTGACCTCCGTACTCGCCAGTCGCCGCGGCCGTGCGCTCGACCCCGACCTTGTCGACGCGGCCACCGCCAACCTCGACCTGTTAGCCGGGCCGGTACCCGACGATCTCTGGGAACGCACGATCGACGCCGAGCCATCCCCTCCCCGGACGCTGACCGGCGAGGAGGTGGATGAAGCCCTCACGGCGCTCGCCGACTTCGCCGACCTCAAGTTCGACGAGACCGCGGGCCACTCCCGCGAGGTGGCGAGCCTCGCCGCCACCGCAGCCCAGCTCAGCGGCGCCAGCGACGACGAGGTCCACCTCATCCGCCGGGCCGGTCTCGTGCACGACCTCGGCCGCGTGGGCGTGCCGAACACCGTGTGGTCACACCCCGGACAGCTCACCGCAGCTCAGTGGGAGCAGGTGCGACTGCACCCGTACTACGGCGAACGAATCCTCGCCCGCACGCCCGCACTGCGCTGCATCGCCCGCCTCGCAGCTTCCGATCACGAACGTACCAACGGATCCGGCTACCACCGCGCCAGTACCGACCTCAGCCAGAGCGCACGCCTGCTCGCAGTGGCCGACGCCCACCAAGCCATGAGCCAACCACGCCCCCACCGCGACCGGCTTCCAGCCGACGCCATAGCGACAGAGCTCCGCAACGAGGTCAGCAGCGGACGCTTCGTCGCCGCCGACGTCGACGCGGTTCTGGCCGCAGCATCAGGGAGCACTACCAACCTCGAAATTCCGCGGCCGGCGAACCTCACCGAGAGAGAGGTCGACGTGCTCCCTCTACCGATTCCTCACCACGCTGGCAGGTCTCGCTGTGCGGTCAGGCCGTTCCAAAGACCTCGAGATCATCGTGCTGCGCCACCAGCTCATGGTTCTTCGCCGCCAGGTTGACCGACCAGCCCTCGATGACGACGACCGGACCTTGCTCGGCGCGATCGCCGCCGCACTCCCCCGCCGACTCCGCGACGGCTGGATCGTGACTCCCGA
>Ga0209992_10004896_pt1 | contig 10214 bp, 6 predicted proteins | sample 2SBtaG_2_FD_182564 | JGI IMG/M metagenome (GOLD analysis project Ga0209992, IMG submission 182564) | Deep subsurface microbial communities from Kolumbo volcano to uncover new lineages of life (NeLLi) - 2SBTROV12_ACTIVE470 metaG (SPAdes)... | ecosystem: Environmental > Aquatic > Marine > Volcanic... | reverse complement strand
AGAGATTGATCAGTTGAAGGATTTTATAAGAGAGATAAGGAGGTTTGGTATACAACTACTGACAAGTGAAGAAAAGAATGGAGAAGAGAAAGGAGAAGATGAATCAGAATCTGAATTGGAATTGGAGGAGAGTGAGGATGAAGAAGTATCAAGTGGAGTTGATCATCTTTATCAAGGAGAAAATATAAAGCTATCTTGGAATGATGGTCTACTGGCTATTGGGTGTTGTTATATGATGAGGTATGGGTTTGATCAGGATGTTCAGAGAAATGAAATAGTTGATCCTGAATTCACAAGATTCTTTGGGGATGGGAGGTTGGGTGCTGCAGTCATTGCTCGAATAAAATTATTGAGTAAGAAAATGCAAAATCCAAAACTGTTTGATTCTGTGATCCTTAGTTCTGTTCTCATCTTTCTAATGGGAAAGATTTCTTTAGAAGAGAAGAAAGTACTTGAGTGTTTTCATAAAGAAATAGCGAATGCTAGAGAGATCGAATCTAATGTAAAATGTGATAAAGACAATGAAGAGGGGGATGCTTCTGATTATGATCTAGTTGATCAATGTGAGCTGAAGACCATCATTTGGAATCATAGTATGGTGGTAATTTATCTTTGTTGTTTGAAAAGACATGGTGGTGATATATCAAGAGTGATTGTAGATCCTGATTTTATGAAATATTTTGGGGGTGGAAGATCTTTGAATGTACTTGAGAGTGTGTTGAGAAGGTTAAAACGAGAATTAATCAAGAAACAAGACAGGGAGATGTCTAATGATGAACAAATTGGCAAAATGCTAGGAGATGAGTTGAAATTCCTGAGAAAAGTAGAGATTGATCAGTTGAAGGATTTTATAAGAGAGATAAGGAGGTTTGGTATACAACTACTGACAAGTGAAGAAAAGAATGGAGAAGAGAAAGGAGAAGAGAAGGGAGAGGATGAATCTGAATTGGAATTGGAATTGGAGGAGAGTGAGGATATTGTGCCAATAGATGGGTTAAGGTCCAATAATGAGATTGTAGATATCTTGGTTTCATTGAAAGAATCTACATCATCCAATGAAGTTGAGAATGAAGGTCGATCTGAGATTGTTATATTGCTTTATGAGATGTGTGAGCAAGTTGTGGATGATTTAGCTAATGGTGAGGATCATGGTGAAGTTGTTTCTGATGACCCTGACAAAAATACCAATACCGAAGATTTTGAAGTTGAAACGATCCCATCTCCTCTCTCTGATGTTTCTTCTTTGAGTTCTAATGAAGCAGATGATACTCTTTTCCTCCCTTTGACCATCTCCCCACTATTCCCTCTATTAGATGATAGTAACAGTGTATCTATTGATCCAAGTTGCTGTGATGCTTCCAATTCATCTACTGGGTCTGACGATTGGCTCTTCAGATCTCCCCCCAAATAATAAATACACCTTACAAATACTAACAAAACTAAATTTATAAACAAATAATACAAAAAAATGAGAAATATTAAAACAAAACACAACTTAGAATTGGGCATGCAATAGTTTCTATGATTTTTTTATGGACTCTATTTATTTTTCTTTCCTTTCTTCTTTTTCTTCCCTTTACCCTTCTTCTTCTTACCTCCTCCAGATGCTTCCAATACCATTTCCTCATTGATTCTGGATTCCTTTTCTTCCTTATCCATCGCCTTCCTCTCCTCCAACTCATACAACCCATCTGAAGAGAGAAGATTGTGGGTAGTTAGCAGGGAAAAAGAGAACTTTGATTCCTTAGGATGACCAGTGAGATATGAATCCTTCAAACTTTGTGTGATATTAGGTATTAATTCTTTCCAAGCTCCATTCTGAGAAGAAGAAAGATCAATCCAATTATCAATCATAGTTTCTTCCTTCACTTGGTTCATAGCCTTGTGAAATGACATTTCTTGTATCATATGATTTAAAGCTCCTCTTATCGCCATGTTCCCCTCCTCTAGCTCTTCTATTTGATTCTTTTGGTTGAGTTTATCAGCTTCCAAGTTTTGGTTCTTTATTTTTTCATCATTTAACTCATCTTGAGTTTCCTCCAACTCTTTCTCCAAATCCTCCATCATCCCCTCCATCCACCCTTGGTAGAGATCTAGACTCTTTGAGACCGTTTCTATGGAAGGTATAACAGGGTGGTTTGGTGGAATTTCTTCCTGGGGGAGCTTTTCGATGATGATCCTATTCAGGGCTAGGAGCTCAATTTGGTTGTTGGCCAATCGATCCACCACACTACGAGCTATCGTCATATCTGTGGCTCCTGAGACTGAACAATGTGTGACCACCCTCTCATATTTCAATTCAAGCTCTTCTAGTTGGGAGGCTAGGATAGAAACAGTATCATTCTGAACGATTGAATTAGCTCTCAATCGATCCACTTCCCCCAACAGCTTTTGTCTGAAAGCTTCCTCTTTTCCTCGAAGTGAATAAACTCCATGAAGGTACCCCAAGATATGTCGATAATCATTCCCTTTCTTCATTCCCTTTTCCCTAGTTTTCACCTGATTTTCTAATTCTGCAATCTCATCAATCTCATCCTGCAAGTCATCACTCACCACAGTTTCACTTCGATCCTTCAGCTCCCTTTTTATGAAGTGTGGGATGAAGGAGGCTGAATCTGCCTTATCTTCTATATTCAAATTCCTCCAATGGGAGATCACAAACTGCCTAGGCTGATATTGAGTTGAGCTAACAGGGTGACCAATACATCTCAGATACTCAAACAAGATCCCCTCCCAGATGAAAGTTAGGATTTCTAAATACTTTGCCTGGCGTTCTGTTTCTGGAACTTCCTCAATTTCCTCTTTCACAAAGCCGATCCTTTGGTTAGCTGTTGTGTCCTTACAAAATATGCCAAGACATCCACATAGTGAACCTAGCTCTGTTTTGTTATGGAGATGTAAGACAATGTCCATCCCCTCCTCCATTTGTCGTAGAATTGCCTTTCTTTCAGCCGCAAATGGATCGATTGCTTGTTTTGCACGAATCTTATCCAAACGCTTCTTTCGCAACAATTCCTTAGCCATTCTCTTTTAGAAACAATGTTCAAGGCTACTACTAAAAAAGAAGGGATATTTAAATAATCAGGTTATAATGGATTAAGCTTAAATACTAGCAAAACAAACGATTTAGGTTTCTATCATTTTTTCACATCAAAAACTGAAAGACAATATCGTTCAATACGGTTCAATATACATAAAAATAAAGGTTTAGGAATATAAAAACACGTCACAACTTGGATTATATAAGAGTATAATCATTTAACAATATAAACAACATAATTAATCAAGAAACATTGAGATAATATCGGATAATATGGATTAAAAAATAATTATTCTGCAAGTTTTTGAGTAAAATATTCGTCAACTTTGATCGTCGTTTTAGGCATTTTCTCTTTTCCTAAAACAATTCTTTATAGTATTATTGGATTAAAAATTCATAAAAGAGCTTCATCATGATGGACGGAAGATCTGTGTTTGTGAGTCCATCTCGTGGGAGATCACTTTTGAACAATCGTCATTTTTCACCAGATTTGAGGGAAGATTTGAAGGATATGTTTTATTCCCTCAAGAAGTATGGACTCCCTAGAACAGATGGAACATGGAGACAAAATCTTCAGATTTATTGTTTGTGTCACCACCCCATCTTGTCCTTCTGCTACCGCGACAAGATGATCAATATTCCGATTGATGGGATGCAAATTATGCTTTTCGTGAATGGAATTGCCTTCACCTTCATCAGTTTCTTTCCACTCTTCAATTCTCTCTACTCAATCTTCAATTCTTCAATCAATTTACTAATAAATCTTTGATCATGTTTTTGTGTGTTTTGTTAGTTTGGGTTGAGATGTTTTTTCATTTTTATGAATGGGATATAAGTTCATTGGAATCTATCTTGATCTTGTCTTCCTTTGTTTTCGTTTATGAATATATCGTAACTCGGATCTTATATTCTATATGTTACATCGCTGACCCAAACTCTGACCTAATTTCTGTCTGTAGAGGTGTGTTGTTTGTCTTGAGAGAGAGAGAGAGAGTTGAGATATGTTTGTTTGTTTTTAGAGAGAGTTGAGATGTGTTGTTTTTGTGTGATTTTTGGTGTTGGTTGATCAGGGTTTATGACAGCCATCACTTGCATTTTTTCATGTGGGATGTGCTGCTTTGTGATCATTTTCATATTTCTCATTCTCATTCTAGGTTTTAGTTTTTTAGGATGAAAATAATAATAAGATGATATCTTTTCTACTTCTCATTATCTCATTTTATCTTCTTCAATATTGAAAAAACTAGGTGGTATATGTGAGATGGGTGTTGAGGATGATTATGATGATGACACTTTATGTGATCAATATGATGCAAATAACATGTTAGATCTCATTTTCTGGTCTCTTATGCTCAATTATTTCATAAGTTTGTTAAATATTTATCATTTGATCGTCATATTTTATTTTATTTGTTGATAGTCTGGCCTTTCTTTCTTCTCATTTCATTTTCAATCTTTTATCAAAAAGATAAATTGAATTTTAAGAGATCAAATCCTAATTTAGTTAGTTTAGATGGGAGAATTGATAATCATTCAACAGATCTTGGTGGAAGTAGGTTGATGGATGAAAATGATATTGAGGATGCTTTAATTGGTCAAATGTATCATCCACCACCATCATCATCATCACCATCTCAACAACAATCTTATCTCATTCATTCTGACTCTCTTCAACCATCATGTCCACCACAACAACAAGATCATCAACAAGATCAAAATCAACCATCAACAAATAATTCATCAATTATTTTGGGTGCTCAGTTGGTCAAAGTGATTAAAGAAGATGAAGAGAATGAAAATGAAGATGAAGAGAATGAAGAGAATGATGAAATCAAAGAAGAAAATGATGAAATGGTGGAAGATGAACCATGAAAAAAAGATAAAGATAAAATATTAAAAAGAAAGGAGTGAAATAAAGAAGGAACAACAAAAAACAAAGAATAAGAAGAAGATATGTTATTATCAGTTGTTTGTTTTTATTATTCTTCCTTGTCATTTCAAAATCTCTCATCAAATCATATCATATCAACCAATAAATGTCATCAACCAAAAATCTCATAAAATCAATCAATTATCAAGATCATCTAATTGTTTTTGCATAGATTCTAAATTGATAAAAAATGAATATAATTCTTGGTGAGAAAATTCTACCAACAATTTATCATCATTTTGATCTTGATTTTGATCTTGATTATTAGTTGATGATGATTGATTATTAGTTGATGATGATTGATTGTTGGTTGATGATGATTGATTATAGTTGGTTGAAGAAGAATTGAATGAAAATTCAAAAAGAGAAGTTGCATCTTTTAATCTTGTTAAATCTATTTCAATTTATAAAATCACCCAAATCAAATAATCAATCAGATATAAATCAAATCAACAACAATCATGATATATATGAAAGATAATGATCATCTCATTTTAACCATCACATCACAATTTTAATCTCATACCGCCACTTCCTGCTAACAAATGCAATCTCCAGCTACTCTCATCCAACTGACCTCCTGAGCCTATTCAAATATGACATGATAAATATTGATCTCATCTATCATCTCCTCTTCTCATCTGTCTCATCATCCATCATCTCAACCATCTCATCTCATCTCATCATCCCATCTCATCTCTCTTCTTACCATTCGTTCCAAGAGGTTTGTTTCGAAGATGATCAACATAATCAGATCCATTCTCATCCCAAACCTCCACAAATGACTATTTTTATGATATATATGTGTGATTATTATGTGATGATTATTATGATTATTTAATGTGATATATTTGTGAAGAGAGATTAAATGATAATTGAGGGAAGAGAGATTAAATGATAATTGATGGTAGAAGAGAGAGATCAACTTTCATCTTTCATCTTAACCTCAATATGATCTTCATTCATTTCCCCCTCCAACCCTTCTCTCAACTTAGTCCCATTAAACCCCAAATAAGCTGCCTATATGACACACAAATACTCAAAATCAACCATCTTCCATCTTTCAACAATCACCCATCTTTCAACCATCAACCATCTTCAATCTTCATCTATCAAAAAACTTGTTGGAAAATAAAAGAGGATGAAGAAATGAGCGTTTCCATCTCAGAATGATCCACACCAAACAATTTCTGCAGCTGACGTTCCTCAGTATCACTGAATGTAGCCTCATCCTATTTTTGGGGTGTTTATCAGATCAGAAATGGGCAAAAAATCGTTTTATAAAACCTCAAGATGCAATTTGGAAATGATGCGATTCAAAAGAAGTGGGAATTTACCAGTAGGAAGTCGGTTTATGAGAGATATGGAATAAGAAAAGCTATAAACAAATTAGAATATTAGCAAAAGATAATATCAAACTGTTCTGTACGAAAAAATAAAGACATGCTTTTTACGATTTTTTGTGGCTAGGCCTGAATCTAAAACAAAAACAGCAGAAAAAAGTGAAATAAATCAAACTATTAAAAGGATTCATTGATCTTGTTTGATGTATACTCAATTTTCAAATCAAGTTAATAATTAAAACAATTAAAATCAACATGGATAACTTGTTTTTTCTCGCTTTGAATGATATTGGAAAATTTCTCAGTTTTAATTCTTAATCTTTATAGCCTCGGTAAAGAAGAAAAACCAGTTGATTTAATTTTTGTTTATATCTTTGAATGTCTAACCAATATCTTAAATAATAATAAAATAAGTATATTTCGTCAAGAAAATAGTATATAATGTAAGTTTTTCCGTTTTTTGTGAGATGACTCCAAATTCGTCAAAAATTTTAAAATTTTCAACTGGCAGCTATAAATTAACGCTTCTCTTTCATTGTAATATATATTCATAACCGAATGTAATAGTCTCAGAGTTGTGTTGTTATAGGTAAATGAAGAATGTTTAGTGGCTTTTCCTTCGTTTACGAGCAAAAGATGGTCATATTGGCTTGCACTTTTTACATGTTCTGTTCAGTGTCCATGGTCTTGACCAACAAGGTGATTTATGAGATTATAACTGTATTTTGATGTTAGTATAATGGATGGGTGTGATGAAATAGGGGATTACTAACAGCTACAAGACAGGGAAGGATGGTGAAATAACCCTTGAGTTTGTGACCATGTTTTTTCAAGTGAGTTATTTTATTCATTTTCAATTGATCAACTAAACTTATCAATTTCATCATCAATATTATCTAACGCTATATCATCATCTTTTATCCTATCATCATCTTATCATCATCAACTATATCATCAACTATATCATCATCTTTTATCCCCCAGGCGTTATCAGCGGTGTTTTTCTGTGTCATATTTCGTAAGTTGGGGTACATTCATTATCCAGAGTTTGATATCAAGATAGTGGGTCACCTCATTCCTTTAAATATCCTGTTTGTGGCTATGTTATTCACCTCTTTAATGAGGTTTAGTTGGATGGATTGATGATGATGTGATGATATGATAGATTATTATTATGATGGTTGGATGGGATGGTTGATGTGATGATAGAATTGATCAACCAACCATCATAATATTGATCAACCATCTCATCTCATCAACCACCATCTCATCCCACATCATTCTTTCAACCATTTCATCCAACCATCTCATTCTTTTCAACTAATCTAATAGTTTCAGATATTTATCAGTCCCAATGGTAACTGTTTTTAAAAATTTGACAAATATCTTGATTTCAGTTGGTGAATGGAAATTGTACGATCATCCATTATCTTTTCCAATCTTACTTTCATTTCTCATTACGATCTCTGGGGCGATTATGGCAGCATGGTATGATCTCTCCTTCTCATTGATTGGGTACTTTTGGATGGGGTTGAACTGCCTAAGTTGTGCTGGTTTTGTGTTATTTTTGAGACAATTATCAGTGGCTGCTACTCTACCCAAATTTGGGATGGTGTTTTATAATAATTTGATCTCCTGCCTCTTCATTCTTCCTCTTATTCTGTTTAAAGGAGAGTTGGGTCATCCCATCCTACAATCATTCTTTTTATCCAGTAATATTGATAATGGTGGTGAATCATCCATGTCTTCTATCCAACAACAAGAAGAAGGAGGAATTATTCAAGAAGTAGTTGTTGATCAATCATCTTCATCATCTCACTTTTTCTCTCTCCTCCTCTTCTCTGGGATTGTTGGTTTCTTTTTAAATATCAGCTCACTTTGGTGTGTGGAAAAGACGTCAGCAACCACTTATGCTGTAGTTGGGTCACTTAACAAAGTTCCAGCTGTTTTGTTGGGGTGTCTCCTCTTCCAATCTCCTTTGACGAATGCAAACCTCATTTTTGTTGCCCTTTCTCTAGTTGGTGGATTTGTTTATTCTTGGGGGAAATTGAGAGAGAAGAAGAAGAAGGAACTGGAGAACAGCAAGAAGGGAGACAATCATCATCATCAGCAACAATCTCAACTTCAACTTGTGAATGGTCATTCTTCTTCTTCCACTTCAACTACCACATCAACCTCCTCTCCTTCTTCTCCTGATATTGAAAGTGGGATGGTCAGAAAACTCAATTCTACCTAAAAACAGAATAACAGTCAGACAGATAGGCATTTCCTTTCTTTTTCCTTTGTCTTCTTGTCATTTATTTTATAGCAACATGTAATAATAAATCCATTTATGTACTTATTGACTATATATATTGGTTTTGAGTGTTTATATTGATTTTCCTTTATGGTTGGTTTTTAAAAGTCTATTTTCTTCTTTCTCTATCTAACTTTGACTTCCACTCAACACCTTCTCCAGCTCCCTGTAAGCCTGCTGTTGGAGGAGGTAAGAATTCTTGAGTTTTTGAATGAGGGCCATCTCCTCATGTTCTAGAGCTTGTACCAACCCCTCATGGTTGGTCGTCTCATCCTTCTCTGCTTGAATTTTAAGATTGTAGTTCCTTCTGTTCCTTTCCACCACCTCCTTCTTCTTCCTCTCCCTCTCCCCAGATATCACAACCTCCTCCTTCCTCCTCCTATCAGCCTTCTCCCTCAACCCTTTCCTGTGCTCCTCCTCCTCCTCCATCTGGATGATCCTCCTCTTCTGTTTATCATGTCTGAGAGAGTCTACACTCGCCTTCTTCCTTTTTAAAATCTCTTGAGCATGTTGGGATCTCATCCTCCTCCCCTTCTGCTCAAACTTCAGATTCCTCCGCCTTGTTTCCTGTCTCTCCTCCTCCTCCTGCCTCCTTGCATTTATCTGCTCTTGTAACTTTGTCTCCGTCTCCTCCCTTATCCTCATGATCTCATCTGCTCGAAGTTTGGTGTCATCTATCATCTTCTTCGTTCTGTACTCCTCCTTCTGCAGCAGAGCAATTCTACCAATTTACCAATTCAACCATAATATGATGGGGTGAATAAATGTTAATCTCATCAATTTATCAACATATATTATGGAATAAAAGAGACAGAGGAAAAGTGATGATGTCTGGAGAGAACCTGTTTGCTAAAAGTTGAGCCTCCTCTTTGATTCTTTGCTTCTTCTCATGTGTTGTCAAGTATTCCTGAGCAAAGACAACACTAGAGGATGACAACTGACTCTCAGCTGTTAAAACAACCTCTGGTTCTCCGTTTTCTTCCATCTCTATTTAAAGGGAATGCGATTAGTAGATTGATCAAAAATTGTTTGAGCAACCGACTTAGTAAAAATTAAAAAAACGGTATTAAACAATGATTTTACATATTATCCTTATCTTTTATTGAGGAAAATAGGATATATAAATAATCTAATGATGAAATAAACATTTTATTTTAAGAGATATGTGCTCAAAATTGCTTTTAAAAAAGGTTGGTAAAAATTGATCAAAAAACAAAAAAATTGAAGAAAGAAACAGCGAGAGCGCTTTAATAATGTTCTAATAAAAATTATTGTTGATTTATTTGGAACATTGTAATGTTATATGACCTAGTTTAAGTACCTATATTGTCAGTATGTGTTTATTACCCATTTTTGCTTCAGTTCATTTTGAACATCGCTAAATTTTCCCAAAAGTGACCCCTGTGAACTAATTAATGGGATCTGTACTATTAAGCAAGTTCTAATAGATGGTAAAGAATATAACAATAGTAGTAGATGGGTGTGATTCTATTGAATACGACTTAGAGTTGGTGAACGTGACTTTTGCCAAAATCAGCATCTTCAATTTTTTCTTAAACGAGAAAATGTAAATCTTGGTGTCTTTTTTGGTATTCAAGATCAATA
>Ga0209992_10004895_pt1 | contig 10219 bp, 7 predicted proteins | sample 2SBtaG_2_FD_182564 | JGI IMG/M metagenome (GOLD analysis project Ga0209992, IMG submission 182564) | Deep subsurface microbial communities from Kolumbo volcano to uncover new lineages of life (NeLLi) - 2SBTROV12_ACTIVE470 metaG (SPAdes)... | ecosystem: Environmental > Aquatic > Marine > Volcanic... | reverse complement strand
CATCAAAGACTCTGTCATCTCCTTTACACCCTTTTCTAAAACTATATCTATATCTTCTATCTGTTTGTTCCAAAAAACATCCCTTAAAGCACCTCCAACAACCCAGCACTTTTGATTTTTAAGAATATGACGTAAAGCCTTTAAAAAAACTTTGGGGATTAGGTTTTTATTTTTATTTTTTTTTACCATTAATATACTCATTTCCCTCTAAACACATCTTGTTGTATCCACACCAATTACACAATTTTGAAGTTTTGGGGTTCCAGTTTTTTTCATTACAAATATCATCGTAAATTAATTCAATCTTTTCTTTCCATTCTTTTAGTTCTTTATCTGTAAATTCTATTTTCACCTTTTTTTTATATAACAAAAAATGCCAAATTGTTTTTATTTTTGAATCTGGAAATTTATCCCTTAGGGCCATTGTGTAAATTGCAGCCTGCATGTCATCCTTTAAAGACTCTGGAGGCTTTCTTCTCCCTGTTTTATAATCAAAAACATCAATATTTCCATTTGGATAAACAAAAAACTTGTCGATAAAACACCTAACATCAATCAATTCGTTCAATTTGAATTTAACCTCTTCCTCAAAATAACTTTTCTCGATTTTTTCAAAAGGATAATTATCCCAATAAAAACCCTCTATCAACTTGTAAGTATTTAATTCCCATTGTTTTATTTTTTTAGGATATGTGATAACCTTTATGGAATTATTTTCCTTCAAGCCTTCTTCCCAGTTTTCCTTTGTTAGTTTTAACAAATTCAAAACCTTAGGAACTACTGCCCCTTCCAAAGATTCAAAAAAATCACATAATGTTTTATGAACAACCTTTCCAGCAAAAGCCTCCACAGAAATAAACTCTTCATTCTCTTTTTTCATATATCTATACTGAAACATCTTTGGACACTTAATGTAAGCTTGAATTCTGGAACTGCTTAAAGGTAAAAATTTCTTAGACATGATTTAATTCTTCTTTTTTAGACAACTGGCGCATAGCTTCATAAGAAGCAATAGAGACACTCATTGCAAGATTTAAAGATCTCTCATTTGGAATCATTGGGATCCTTATCTTCAAATCAGCCTCTTCTTTTGCCAAGTCCGGCAAACCTATATCTTCCCGTCCAAATAGCAAGAAATCACCTTTTTCAAATTCCACATCCCAAAGAGATGTATCACCTTTTGTTGTAAAAGCCAAAACCCTTCCAGTTGGATTTTTAGGTATAGATTTATGAACCTGATAATCCAACCTAGGCCAATAGTCAAGCCCCGCTCTTTTTAATTTTGAATCTGAAAGATTGAAACCAAGAGGTTCAATTAAATGCAATTTAATTCCAAGATTAACACATAATCTGCCAATGGATCCTGTATTGCTCGGGATAAGAGGCTCATGAAGGATTAAAGAAAAAGGCAATTTAGGTTTTATTTTTCCAATTTTTTATTATTTTCTGCTGAGATCTTGAAATACCCAAACTCCCGTCATCAACATCTTTCGTTATGACGCTTCCAGCTCCAATAGTAACATTTTCACCAATACAAACAGGGGCAATCAGCAAAGAGTTGCTTCCGATAAAAGAATCTTTTTTTACAATGGTTTTATTTTTCTTTTTACCATCAAAATTACAGGTGATTGTTCCAGCTCCAATATTAACATTTTCAAATATTTCTGAATCTCCAATATATGAAAGATGCGCTATCTTTACATTTCTTTTGATGCTGGATTTCTTGATTTCAACATAGTTCCCAATTCTGCAATTTTCATCAATAGTTGTATTGTTCCTGATATTGGAGTATGGGCCAACTGAACATTTTTCTTTTATTTTTGAATCAGACACTGTCGACCTCAAGATTTCAGTACCAGGACCGATTTCTGAATTTCTTATATCAGATCCAGGACCGATTTCTGAACCTGTTTTCAAGATTGTTTTTCCTCTTATTGTAGAAAAAGGGTGAATCTTTACACCCTTTTCAACCGTAACTTCCTCATCAATATGAACAGAGTCCGGCATATCGATGATAACACCTTTTTCAATAAGTGAATAGATAAAATTTTTCAAAATCAGAAAGCACCGGAAAATCTTAAATACAAACCATTATGGCCATCTGGAGTTAAAAACATATCATCTGCACCACCATCAGAATAACCAACGATTACCCTTAACCCATCTGTTATCAAACGCCCTATTTCAAATCTATAACCAGACTCTGTGATGTCTCCATACATCAGCCTATCCTCTGCACTGAAACTCCAATCTTTATACTGATACCCAACCCTTAAAGACTTTATAGCAACATTTTCCTCTCCAGTATGATTTGAAGAATCTCTTAAACTATACCTTCCACTGAAGGACAATGCGTTAGGTTGCCAAGAAAGAGAGTAAGTTTGTATGTTGTGGTTTGAAAATTCAGTCCAACCATCATCCCTTATCTCTAGTGCAGAACCGCTCAAGGATAAATTTTTCGAGGGACTCCAAACTAAAGATGATGCTAATTTTGTATATTCTTTAAGGGTGTTGTTTAGGGACGTTTCTCTCTTTCTGTCTGTAGTGAAGGAGTACCTTGTTGCATTGCTTAAAGATTTTGTAATTCTGGATTCCAAAGTTTTATGTCGATGATTATTGTTGAATGGATTGAGATATTGGTTCGCACCCCAGCTAACATTCCACCCATAGAGACTATGGTTTCCACCAAGGTTGTAACCCTCCCATTGATCATCACTCACTTCATTCCCAGTAAGAACAATGTTTGCATTTATGGTATTTGAAGAATTAGGTTTCCAATTCAAATTTAAATCCTCACGTAAGTCAACCCATTTACCTTGCTCTTCTATAACATCAGTTACAGAAACAGATAGAGCCCCATCAATACTTTTTTCATATTTAAAAATCTGTAATTTGTGTTTTGGATTCTCCCAATTAGACCTAACATCTCTTGAAATTTTCAAATCTAAATTTTTTGTGAAAAAATTACCCTTGATATTTAACTCAGAATAATGTTGATAAGAGTTTTCTAATTTTCTTAAATTCCAATTACCCTTTGAAGAAGACCCAAAAAACTTAAATTCCCTCTCGTCGACAATTCCGCTATTTTCAGCTTTTAAAACATTAGTATTTCTAAACTGAAAACTTAATCCATGCCCCAAATCCTTATTTAAGTAAGTGTTTAATTTTTCTTCTCTAAGATTTGGATCCACCCTGGTCTCTTTTGAAAAAGTAAGATGTCCAAAACCATCAAGATTCTTGGTCAGATCTACTTTTGACCTTTTATAAGAATTTTGGCTTAATGAATGTTTTTCATTGTAAAAATAAGCAGATGCTCCAAAAAAACCAAGAAAATCTGAATTATTAAATCCAATCTCGCTAACTTTCTTATCTTGTCCAACCCAAACGTCCTTTGAGCTAAACCCTTTTTGCATGTTTGAATTGGAGTAGGAAAAACTTCCTAAAGATCCAGCATTCAAAGATGCATTAAATTTGTCAGATTGATTCCAATCTCCATCCAGAGTATCAACATAATCAAAAGTTACACCCCCATCTTCAGAAACATACTCTCCAGTATCTGAAGATTTTGTTCTGGCTTTTTGATACCCTAATGAGAAGTTAGAGTGGTTGAAGCTAACATTATGTCCTTCAAGCTGATAATCTCCCATCTGCCTTGCCTCATTTACTTTTGTAATACCAAATTTCCAACCATTTCCTAAATTATGTTTAACCTTGGTTGTCCATGTTCCTCCATCAACCTCTTCCAATATCCAATCGTAAGAGACTCTTAATAAAAGCTCCTCTCCATTGATATGCCCATATTTCTCCTGTGCAATATCACTTAATGGATAAAGCAACCTTATTGTTCCATCTTCATGAACATAATGAATTGAATCATCAAGTTTCCAAGAGCCACCAAAACTTCCATCAAATCTATTCACATCTAAATAAACCTGAATGGAATTTTCTTTTCTTTCGACATTCCTCAGCCTATAAACAAAGCCATCATTGTTGTTCTTAAATATATCTTTTGTTTTTTGAACAGGATGTTCCGATAAAGTTGAAGTAACCGAGGTGTTGTTCTTGCTCCAATTTGCTTCATAACCTTCAAAAGACAAATCATGTCTCGCAAAGGCCAAACTTGTATCCCTAGCTCTCACGTTACCATAACGTACATTAGCATTTGCAGAACTGACATTCCAACTAAAACCAGATCCATAACTGTGGGAACTTGTTGAAGAATCGGAAAAAAGATAATTATGTCTCGAAAGGTCCAAAGATTGATTTCGGTTTATTGCTCTATCATTCCAATCTCTTAGTCCATCAGAATAAGCAAGTTCCATATTCAAACCAGCATAATTACTTACATACCTAAAAGACCCTTCCATTGAACTTGATGAATTTCCAAAAGACAAAGAGCCAATTGCACCAAACCCTGTTTTTCTAGACCATTGCTTATCTGTCTTGACAAGGGGTACATTCAAATTTGCTAAACCTCCAGGAAGAACCAAAACACTTTGGATATCGAAACCAAATGCTGGCCTCCAATCCTGAGGAACTCCAGATAATATCTCTACAACCCTAGAACCAGGTGCCAATCCATCAATATGAAATCTCCCATTTTCATCCGTTTTTACAGTCGTACCATTTTCAAACCTAAGAACAAGCCCCTGAACCGCACCTTCATCATCATCATAAAAATGATCTTCATTCTCGTCAAACCATACCTTTCCTGAGATCATCCCTAAAGAAAATAACCTGTCGGGCAAAACTTGTATGTTTACATTTGATATGTTTGAAATCATTGTTCCTTGAGGTGTAGATATAAACATTTCTAATGATTTCGATCCATGTTGAGTCGGATCGTAATTTTTCAAATTTAACTCAATTAAATGAACCTCTCCTGGGTTCAAACTTGGCAAAGAAATTCTTGAATCTTCATTATTTAACTTGACACCCCTGGGTGCCTTAAAGAATAATTCAGAGCCAGAAGGAATTCCATTTGGAGCTGTAATTGAAACCTGCAACTTCAATGGCTCAGCCATAACCAACTTAGTTCTTTCTGGAGTTACTACAATGCCAACATCATTGAAATTAAGTGCATCCCAATCAATTGACATTTTGGGATGTAGATACTGATAAGAAATACCTTTTTCACTTTTTATCTCAGCAATACAAGAAACACCCAATTCAATTTTTTCATCAGTGACTTCTTCTCCTGAATTTGGATCTAAGCATCTTACAGAGGTTTCAGAAAATTGCGAAAAGGTATTTTGTGAAAGGCTAAGCCTTCCTTCCCCGTCAAGCAGGGCAAAAAACAAAAATAAGTTAAATAAAAAACCCATTAATATCTTCTATTTTAAGTAAAACGGAGTAAAAATTACTCCAATTAAACAGGTTTAAATAGAAAAACCTTATCAATCTTATCTATCCTATATCTATAATTGTACAAAGAATGAACCCAATAGAAAAAAATCAAATATTAAAAATACTTTCTGAGAAAGCTTTAAAAATTGCAAAAGAAGGAGAATATTTTTCACTTGCTTCAGGTAAAAAAAGCAAATACTATCTTGATGGAAAGATAATAACAATGAATCCTGAATTGTTAAAAATAACTGCAAATCTTTTAATAGACAAAATTTTAAAAAAAGGATGGAGTCCAGATGCAATTGGGGGATTGACCCTTGGAGCAGATCCTTTGGCCTATGCAATAAGTTTAGAAGCTAAATCAAGAAAAATAGATTGGCTCCCCTTTGTCGTAAGGAAAGAAAAAAAAGATAGAGGGACAGGCAAGCAGATTGAAGGGTTACTCAAGAAAAATTCAAATTTAATAATCTTGGAAGATGTAACAACGACTGGATCTTCTGCAATGATAGCAACAAATGCAGTTAAGAAAGTGGATCATAATGTTATAGGGATAATCACAATGGTTGATAGAGAAGAGGGAAGTGTTGATCTTTTTTCTGAAGAAAAAATCCCCTTTCAAAGACTGTTCACTCTTTCGAATCTTATTGAATCAATGTCTCAATCTCATTAAACATCCTTTTAGAAACACCCTTTCTTGTTTTTATGGCCTCGAATGCAAAAAGCCCGACCTCTTTTCTCTTGTCTTTGTTTGTTAAAAGATTTTCAATAACATCTAAAAGTTCATTGCTGGAAATACACATTGCTCCACCTGAATTTACAAGATACTGAGCAACCTCTCTGAAATTATCCATTGATGGTCCAAATATTGTTGGAACCCCAAAGAATGAAGGTTCAATTGGATTATGCCCCCCTCTCTTCACCCAGGAACCTCCAACCAAAGCAATATCTGCTACAGAATAAAGCTGTGCCAAAAATCCAATTTTGTCAATTATGAGAATATCGAGATTGCCCCAATCAAAACTTTTATTTTCTGACCAAAATGCTGTATTGAATTCTGAGAACATCTTACCAACATGGGTTTTCCTTTCAACCTTCCTTGGAGCAATTATCAATTTCAAATCTTTAAATTTCTTTTTTAAATAACTGTAAGCATCAAGCAACAAATCCTCTTCTCCATTATGAGAACTTCCTAGAATGATAACCTTTTCATTTTTAAGACCAAGTTCAGAACGTTTAATTTTTTTTAACTTGGGGATCTTGTCATATTTCAAATCACCAAGACAAACACCCTTCATTTTTTTATAGTTACTTGATTTAGAAATAAGTGTAGCCTTCCTCAGGTCTTCCAAACTCTTCATTAAACATAAATCAAATTGGCCAATCATCCAAGACAATGCCGTGTAATAAAGACCTTTGGACCTAAAAGCTCTGTCGGATATCCTTCCATTCAGCCAAAACAATCGAATTTTTTGTTTTTTGCATTCATTTATATATAGTGGCCATAATTCTGTTTCAACAAAGAAAACCGCTTTTGGCTGAGCTTGCTTGAGAAAAGATTTAACATTTTGAGGAAAATCAAAAGGAATAACAGTAACAAAAACACTAGGGTCTTTTTCATAAATGCGTTTTGCAAGACTAAAACCAGATCTAGTTCCGGTAGTAAGGAGGATTTTGTAATTTCTTTTTTTCAAATCCTCAATGAATGGTTCTACTGCTTTTAACTCCCCAACACTTACAGAATGTATCCAGATTCTAGATTTTGGAATTTTTGGAATACGCCCCAATCTCAAATGGTCAAAATCATCAATACCACCCCTCAAGGTTAAATAAAAACCAAACAAAGGTGAAAAAAAATTGCCTAAAGATTTATAGACTTCAAGCCAGAACATAAATTAAATCGATTAAACAACACCCTGATCAATCATTGAATCAGCAACTTTTACAAAACCAGCAATATTGGCTCCAGTAACATAATCTCCTGAACAATCATAATTTTGTGCGGTTGTCAAACACTGATCATGGATACTCTCCATTATGACCTTCAACCTTGAATCAACTTCCTCTCTAGTCCAACCAGTTCTCATCGAGTTTTGGGACATTTCCAAACCACTGACAGCAACACCGCCTGCATTTGCAGCTTTCCCAGGCCCATAAAGCGTTTTTGATTTTTGAAAAATCCCTACAGCATTAGGGGTTGTTGGCATGTTAGCACCTTCAGAAATTGCAAAACAACCATTGTCGACGAGATTTTTTGCATCATTTGAATTTATTTCATTTTGAGTTGCGCATGGCAAGGCAACATCACATTTTATAGACCACGGATTTGAATTTGTAAAAGTGGATTTTTTATACTTATCTGTGTAATCCTTAATCCTTCCACGTTTAACGTTTTTCAAATTCATTACATAAGAAAGTTTTTCTTCATTTATTCCGTCAGGATCAAAAATAGTTCCATCAGAATCAGAAAAAGAAACTACTTTCCCTCCAAGATCATTTACTTTTTGACATGCAAATTGAGCAACATTTCCACTTCCTGAAATTGTCACTGTCTTATTTTTCAAACTATCAGAATTTGCTTTTAGCATTTCGTCAACGAAATAAACACACCCATATCCTGTTGCTTCAGGTCTGATCAAAGAACCTCCCCAATTTAAATTCTTTCCAGTTAAAACTCCAGTAAATTCTTTTCTTATTTTTTTATACTGTCCAAAAAGATAGCCTATCTCTCTTGAACCAACACCAATATCCCCAGCAGGAACATCTGTATTTGAACCAATGTGCCTAGATAACTCAGACATAAATGATTGACAAAACCTCATGACTTCATTATCAGTCTTGCCCCTTGGATCAAAATCAGAACCACCTTTTCCGCCACCCATTGGAAGTGTTGTTAAGCTGTTTTTGAATATTTGCTCAAAAGCAAGAAATTTCAATATTGAAAGATTCACAGAAGGATGAAACCTCAATCCTCCTTTGTATGGGCCTATTGCGCTATTAAACTGAATCCTAAAAGCTCTATTTACTTGAACTTTTCCATTTTTGTCAACCCAGGGAACTCTAAAAATGATAACCCTCTCAGGCTCAACAATCCTTTCGAGAATACTGTTCTCTTGATATTTTTTATTTGAAGATAAAACGGGAGACAATGTCTCTAAAACTTCTTTGACCGCCTGGATAAATTCAACTTCGTTAGGATTCTTTTCAACAACACGATTTATAACACTGTCTGCATAACTAGCCATAATTAAAAACCACCTAAAAGTATGTTAGGGGAAATTCTATTCAATTAATTAAGAAAATTTTTTGATTTCTCTAAAGCCGACTCTCTTTCAGGCTCTCCCTCTGACAATATTGACTTTATTTCCCATAATTTGCTAAAAATGATATTTAATCCTCTTTTTCTCGCATCCAGTTTAAAACTGAAGATTTCTTCTGCATTTTTGAAGTCTGGCCATATTTCTAGAATGTTATCAATGATACTAACAATTTCTCTTTTCTCCGATTCCCCCACTGGTGGCCACATTTCATTAACGAGCATCAAAACAACTTCTGGCCTGTTCATTGGATCTATTGAATTTAATTCTTGCGCAATAATCAATCTTTCAGATTTTGTAATAAATGTATTTTGTGGATATTGAAGAGCCAACAAAGATTGTCGGACGCTTATATTTTTTGGGAAATAAGATCTATTTTCAACAATTCTCCTAACATGCGAAAAGGTCAAACTATTAGAAAATTTGAAAATTTTCTGAATGTCTTCTGAAGAATCCAAAGACCCAAAACCTCTTTCAAGATACTTGTCTATACACTCGTGTGAAAATTTTTCCTGACCACATTCTCTTGGATTCATATATCTCCCAATAGACAAGATGCAAAAAATGAAACCTATATAGATTGGCAAGAAATTAATAATTTTTTCCTGGCTAAACCTAGACATCTTTCTTTCTTTTTTTTCAGATGAAGAACCCCAAAAGAAACCTAATATCAGCGGTATGGGAACAAAGGTTGCATGAAAGTCGACCAAGCCATGGATAAGAATCATTGCGGCAGCGACTATAAAACATTTATTTTCTGGTTTCATATTTTTATTTCCAAAAGCTTTAAAGAAACTGAAAACCAAAAGAAAAACTAAAATCAAACCTAAAAAACCACCCTCTGCCCAAGCTCTAAAAATCCAGGAATGAGGATCATTTGTTGCATATTCAATATCTGTTTGAAAAGAGGGATAGTGGTATTTGAACTGCCCCCAGCCAACACCAGAAAAAGGATTGTTCTTGCCCATCTCAAAAGAAGCTGAAAAATAAGCCAACCTACTTCTGAAAGAAAAATCCTGCATTAAGTTTTGAAAAAAACCAGGAAACCCGAAGATAGAAAAGAGAGCCAACCCTGAAGAAAAAAATAATATCTTTTTCATCTTTTTAAAAATACCTTTTCCCAATATCCATGGAAGAGAAAATAGTGAAATGAAACTAAGTGCAACCCCTGCCTTTGAATTAGTCAAATATATGCAATAAAAAACAAAAACCAAAAAAATACTATCTCTTACTACTTCAATATTTTTTTTACTCTTAAAAATTTTTAAAAGATAAAAAGGGATACTTGTTGCCAACAAAATACAAGATTGGTTATGCCAGTTTAAAGGAAAGGTATAAATCGTATAGTCATTATTTTTATAAGATATAAAACCAGTCAAAGCTATAGCAAAACAGAAATAAGGCCAATAGTTGAATATCCCTTTATTGAATCTTGTAATTTTTTTAATCGTAAGTGCAACCCACCAAATCAAAGAAACATTCAGGATAAGGAAAGATTCTGGATAAAAAAATAAAGTTCCAAAGAGGATAAGTGTCGTCAATAAGTAAATGTAGGAATT
>Ga0209992_10004893_pt1 | contig 10221 bp, 6 predicted proteins | sample 2SBtaG_2_FD_182564 | JGI IMG/M metagenome (GOLD analysis project Ga0209992, IMG submission 182564) | Deep subsurface microbial communities from Kolumbo volcano to uncover new lineages of life (NeLLi) - 2SBTROV12_ACTIVE470 metaG (SPAdes)... | ecosystem: Environmental > Aquatic > Marine > Volcanic... | reverse complement strand
ACCCGTCTTCGCCCCAGATAAATAACAAACTACCAACCTAAATACCTTTTCAACAAGCCCCTTTTTATACCCCGCGATGCCTTCTCGCTATATAGGCTTCCCAGTATGTCGAAGTCACGGATTCAGGTAAAATCTTAGTACGCGCAGGAACATGCGAGCGCTATGCTGAATACACCAAACGCGCTAATGTTCAAACCTACTTCATCGCGGGTCTGTTCAGCGGCCTGGATATCCTATTAGGTTTGGACATTACCGTCGCTCTGAAACAACTACCGCTTTCTCGTGAAATTAAGCTCGCTATTCTGAATAGCGAAGGAGAAACTGGAGAAATTTTGGGTATCGTAAAGGCGGTCGAAGCCGGGGATTGGTACTATTTTGAAGATAAAATAATAGACATCGAACAACTGAACCGTGCCTATACTGATTCCATCGCCTGGGCAAATGCAAGCCTAAGCTGCATTGAAGACTGAACCCAGTATTTATTTACTCGACAAAAATCACAGATTATTGGGCAGTCCCAAATTCATACCTCGATGCGATAACAAAGACGAATTTATCTAAAAACTTCGTCTTTGAATGACAAAGCGAAGATTTTGCAATTGGCATTGAACAATGTTTCGGGCGTTTGAAACAGCCGACATCGTTCCCCCCTCACCGCGGAGGCGAATTGAAAATCATCGCTGCCATCCGTGTGAAATTTCTAGTTTCATCATCACCAGGAAGTTCTCTTTCATAACCTTCATAACCATCGCACACAATTTTAGCGCGTCAATAACTGGGAGCCTCGTTTATGTTTTCTACAACCTAAACATCTAAACAAATCTTGATGCAATCAAACTTACGCTATTTAAATTGACAATTTGGTACCGCCGATCGTTATTCGCAGCAAATTCAACCCGTTCTGTCGTAACTTAATCAATGTAACACTCACGTAATGATTTTTTAATCAAACCGTAAAATTGCCACGCTAACCTATTGCCCGTCTAACAACGATCCTACTTAGGGGGCATAACATTATGAAAGATCAGAGAGTCAGTACGATATCTGTAATTTTTGGAATTCTCGCTAGCGCATCGATAGCTTCGGTTACGAAAGCCGAAGACTTTCGCCAGCCCAATCAATCGATTGAAGCCCAATTCGACCTATTAGCAAAAGGCATCAAAGCAAGCTACGTTACCAGAGAAATAGGCCAAGACGCGGACCAAATGGCATTCTGGCCCCATGGATCGGAACGACCAACGCATCTGGCAGTTTGTATAGAAGAACGCTTGGAATGTTTATCCGGCAATTGCGCCGTCCCTTTTCAGCCTGGCGACAAATTACAACCAGCGGTACAAATGATTGACTTACGAACCGAAAAAGTCACGACCATTGTAAGGGGTATGACAATTTGTGACGGTATTCGAACAACCCCTTGGGGATCGCTTGTCGCCACCGAAGAAGATTTTTCAACGGACATCGGCGGATTGTACGAGATTTTGGATCCTTTGAGTGGTGATGAATTTACTGTTCTGGAACGGGGTGGCGCTGCAAAACCAGCGACCATAATCGACCAAAACGGTATGGACGCTAACGATCGAATTCGAAAATGGACACCAGTGCCGGTAATACGGTGGGAAGGTCTTTATATCGATCCGACCGGTGTTGTTATCGGCGGTGACGAAGAACGTCCGGGCAGTTACCGAAACGGAGACACCGACGGAGGTGCAATATTTAAATTCATACCGAAGGTATTACGTACAGAAACGGATGAGTACATAGAGTCATTGGAAGACTCACCTTTTGCAGCCGGATCTTCTTACGCGTTACAGGTTTCGTGCCGAGATAACCGCCAACAATTCGGCCAAGGATGCGAAATTGGCGCCGGCACCTGGGTGCCGTTGACCGAGACCGAAGGGCGAATCGGCAGAGAAGCCGCGAACGATGCCGGGGCGACCGGTTATTACAGACCCGAAGATCTTCACGTCGACCCCATATACCATGATGAAAACAATCCAAACGCAATACGTTTTTGCTTTGCCGCGACTGGAAATCAAGCGGCAAGCAATTACGGTGAAGTTCAATGCGCCGTCGACCAAGACGTCACCGCAGCAGGCGGTCCAACTGGCAGTGTTGTAATCAATCGCTTTATAGAAGGTAACCCCGAGCTTAATCAACCGGATAACCTCGCGTTTCAACCCAAAACCGGCAACCTATATATCATTGAGGATAATCCCAACGGCGACGTATGGGCATGTTTACCCGATGGCGACGACAAGGATATCAAGTCGGATGGTTGCGTTCGCCTGTTGACATTAGCTGACCCATCTACCGAACCCACGGGTTTGATATTTACCCCAAATGGTCGTAAAGCCTACTTTAATATCCAGCATAGCGACGACGGAAACATGCCATTGGTTGATGATTTTCGCACCGACGACATGGTACTACTGACAGGCTTTAAAGTTAGACGCGTGTTGCGTCGCGGTTTCGATTTTGGATTAGAAACAGAGCACTATTTGAACGCCTCATCGAAATCCCTGTTTGGTTTTGGAAAAAAATACTAAATAACCGTCTAACTCGGTTTTAGACTAGCCCACACGGTTAGTTGCCCGCCCTGATTTTATTCCGGGCGGGCTTTTCCTGTTTAATCGATCAGCTCCAAAATGTTTTGGAGTGATTTAAATCGAGTAGATTCGTAATACAAATCAATTTGTGGTCTTTGTAGAAAAGCATGAAACTAGTTCGAACAAACACTCTTTGTACCACTATATCGGTAATAATTTCGATTTTATTGAATTCGTGCAATCGCGAATATAGCCCGTTAACCTCGCCATCGAAATTAGACTCCGAATCAGTTCATAGCAATCAATCGCTTGCTTTAACATCCCAACAGATTACCGAGTATTTGCGAGACAATGCGCAACTGCTGCCTCCCCGGGCTCGCGGTTCCGGCGCCGCACATGTCGTAAACCGGGAAGCTGTAATTCCTCCTCAGTGTTATACCAAAACCGAGGGCAAATTTAACCCCTGCTATGTTTGTCACCAAAACGAGATTTCCGGCCGGGAAAATCGAATGAACGACGGACAACTACAAATCGCTTACAGCTTTAGTGAAACCGGAAAAACCAATCACTGGAATAATCTTCACGAAGACCGGCGGGCGCAGGTGGAACAAATCAGCGACAATGAAATTTTGGAATGGATCTCCGCCGATAATTTTTCAAGATTGTCGGACCAATTGGAAAACGCCGAATTTAGAGGCTTTATTCCTAAGCTGGAAAACCTTGCACAGGGAGCATCGGCATTCGACGAAAGAGGTATCGCAAATGACGGCAGCCATTGGATCGCATTTAATTACAAACCGATGCCAAGCACGTTTTGGCCAACCAATGGATCAACCGACGATGTAATGATTAGGCTACCCGCAAAATTTCGGGAAAACGAAAAAGGCGCCTATTCGACTGAAATTTATATGGCCAATTTAGCGGTCTTGGAAGCGGCAATCAAAGGATTCTCTAAAATCAATACAATACCGATCAACGAAACGCGAATCCAAATTGACGTCAACGGCGACAATCAGCTACAAGTCGTTCACAACATAAAAAAACCAGACCATTATTTTGGAAACGCGTCCAGCGAAAAGGTTGTCGATTTTATTTATCCGGAAGGCACTGAATTCTTACACACTGTGCGCTATATCGGGGTTACACCGGACGGTCAAATTTATAACGCACCGAGAATGAAAGAAGTCCGGTATATGGTAAAAACCAAATGGCTACCCGAGACGGTATTGGCGCACTATTACGATGAGGAATACCAAGAAAAATTGGAGGGCACACTACCTCATTATCCGGATCGGGCTCAATCGGGTCTTTACAATAAAATGGGTTGGCATATTCAAGGTTTTATTGAAGACAAGGACGGTCACCTGCGCTTTAATACATATGAAGAGACAATGTTCTGTATGGGTTGCCACACGACCATAGGATCGACTATCGACAAAACGTTTAGCTTTCCGCGCAAAATCGACGGTGCTGCGGGTTGGGGTTATATCAATCTAAAAGGCATGCCGGACGCACCAAACTACGGAGAAAAAGACGGTGAAATACTCACCTATCTTAGCCGGGTGGGTGGCGGCACGGAATTTCGAAATAACCCAGAAATGGCTAAACGGTGGTATAACGCGGATCATTCTGTAAACAGGACAGCCGTCAAAAATGCTCTGGATGTTTACGAATTGATAACGCCTTCCCCGAAAAGGGCGTTACAACTTAACAAAGCGTATCGGGTAATCGTCAAAGACCAAGATTTTATTTACGGACGTGATGCCTCAATATTCCCGGTTGAAACCGTATACGACAAAGTACCCGAAGACGCACCCACACTTCCAACCAAAAATAGCTACGATTGGGATATCCGTCTCGATTGGACAGAGTGAATAATTCCTTATTGTGGTAGGCGTTGGACTTAAGAAACCCTAACACTGAAAATGGACTAATTATTAACGGGCAAGTCACTAGCGTTGACAAAAAATAATCACACTCAAAGTCGGCTACTAAAAATAGACCAAAATCGATCGCCATATTTTAAGCCATAAATTGAGCCAGCAATCGCAAAGATTATCGATATGCTTAGACCCGACCACCAAGCTTTGTCCTTGGCGCTGAATATCGAAATTGCTTTCCGGGGTTGGGCGATGATCATGTTAGCGCTTTGGCTAGACGGAAAAAAGTGGCCGGCTGATAGACCCGGCAAAATCTTCTGTTCTCAGGCACTCAGTTTTCTTTCAATATAGCGTTGCCTTTTTTTCTCGGTAATTTTATCCAGCTCCACCATAATCAGACTATCGATGCAGTTATTAAATTGTGCATCAATATTGAAGTCGATAAAGTGGCAACCTTTGTCCGTACACAGTTCCACATATTGCTTGTAGAGCATGGGAATTTTAAGGCCCAGTTTTTTTAATTCGCTGGTGAGGATCTTAAAACTGGCTTTGTAATCACCATTGAACTCTGCTTCCGCAAATTGGCGGCATTTTTCCGAAATAATAAATGGAGTTCTGGCTTCGGCTAACGGTAAATCGGACCCGAATTGCTGTTGATAGAAACTGATAATCACTTCTTTGGCCAATTGCGGATAAGCGTTGCTGATACTGACCGGGCCAAACAGATATTTGACTTCCGGATGATCGTGAAGATAGGCGCCGATGCCATACCAGAGATAATCAAGACTGCGCTGCCCCCAGTAGCGCGGCTGCACAAAACTGCGTCCCAATTCTAGGGTATAGGGTAATAGCCTCTGGAAATCCGCTTTCAAATCAAACAGGGAATTCGTGTAAAAGCCCTCAACCCCCAGACTGTTCATTATTTTTTGCCCCTCGCCAATCCGGTATGAACCGACGATTTCCAGATCGTCTTCGTCCCACAAAACCAGGTGACTGTAGTACACATCATACATATCAAGATCAAATGCATAGCCAGTGCCTTCCTCAACTGCGCGAAAAGTCAGTTCCCGCAGGCGCGCGATCTCCTGGATCACGGGACAATCATCCCGGTATTGATAAAGGAAAATCACCTTGCCATCTTTGGTTTCACCCAGTCTGCGCGATTCATACAAGGCTTTCTTTAGCGCCTTGCTGTCCACCGGATGAGCCACGGTTTCGAAAGTGGTGAATAATGATTTTTTGTTTTTTTTGCCCAGATTCAATACGTGCTTACGGAAGCGTTGGCTGAGCTCTTTATTATTAAGTTCGCTTTCCTTGATAGCCCGATAGGCTATCGGGGAGCCCACCGTGAATTTCAGTTCCTGATTCGGCTTGTTAAACATTTCCTGCACCAGCAGCAAGGTCCCCATTGGTTTATACAGCGTTGACAACGCATAAAACAATGATGAATTGCAGGCTTTGATATGAATAGGCAACACCGGGCAACGGGCCTTTTTAGACAATTTGATAAAGCCGCTTTTCCATTTGCCGTCACGCACACCTTTAGGGGTGATACGCGAAACCTCTCCAGCGGGAAAAACAATCACCGCTTGCTCTTTTTGCAGAGCATTCAGCATGGCTGTATAAGCCTGTTTATGTGATTTATTCTCCGACACCACATCGACGGTAAGAAAGACCGATTTTAACGGCTCCATATACGCCAGGACTTGATTAGCCACAATACGCACATCGGGGCGCACGGTGCGGATCAATTTGACCAGGGCCAGACCGTCTAATGTGCCTATAGGATGATTGGCAACAATCAATAATCGCCCTTCGGAGGGTATGTTGTTATATGAGTCGGGACTGACCTGGTAACTGAATTTAAAGTAATTGAGTAATTTATCTAAAAATGCAAAGCCGCGTAGATGCCGGTTTTTTTCTATCACCTGATTAAAATCATCTTCATGTAATAATTTTTTTAACACTTTCAGCAGGTATTTATTTTCTTTCCCAAGCGTTACCTGCGGATAAGTTTCACGAAATATTCTTTCGGCATCAATCATTTATCTTTCCTTTTATCTATAACCTCCGGGAGTGTAGAGCGCTAATATGTCAACTGTATGAATACTGGTACCCGGCAAACAAAATGCGAAGTCGATCACAAATTTATTTACAGCGGCCCGAATACCATTTGAACGAAACACTGAGTAACGTGATGAAATTTACGAGCTGTTGAGCCGACCCGTTGATTAACAGGCCTGGTCGTATTGGCTGGTTTCTATGAATTTATGTTTTAACCAGTGTTGAATGATATGTACCAGCCATACCGGTTCATCCAGGGCAATATCATGACCGGCACTGTTATGATGTTGATAGTCCGTATGCCATAGATGCTGCAGATAAAGGCTACAACGATAATCGACCAGGCGGTCGGCTTTGCTGGATACTATTAATATCGGTTGTGGCGGGCGGGTGCAGAGGCTGAAACCCGCGGCTGCCAATAACTGGTTTTTAATACTGGCTAAGGATATGGGATATTGCCGCTGCCAGCGTTGCCAGGAATACAGCAGTTTCGGGTTATCTATATAACGATTGGATGTCAGGTTCAAGATCACCCGCTGTCGGGCCGCACCGGATAACATTAACATTTTTATTACAGTGGGATAAACCTGCCAGCGCAAGCGTTTATAAAATGGTGCGACTTTGCGTAAGCTGCTATTAATGATAATGGCGCAATGCACTTCGGCCGGATAACGCTGTGACCAGTCCAGGGCAATCATTCCCCCCATGGAAATGCCGATTAATACCAGTTGCTTGTGCTCGGGAATTTGTTGCCGTAGCGAATCCGTCATCTCAGAGATGCTATCCGGGCTGGTAAGCCTGTGTAAGCACCCATTGCCAGGAATATCCGGCGTCAATATTTGCGACGCAGGATATTCCTGCTGCAGAATGTCCCTGAAAGAACCCCAGTGCCGGGCTTCGCGCAATAAACCTCGAACCAATACAAAGACCGCTTGATCACTACTCATGGTACCAGCTTTCCAGAGCCTGTTTTCGAAACTCGTCAATATTACGACCACTCAACCAGTTACTATAGGAATACGCCGCATGAAGCAGAAATTCCATCAGGACCAAATGTCTGCGCAATACCCGGTTGATGCGATGTTGTTTCATAGGGTGAAACAAACCGAGAGATTTTCGCAATTGCAGCGGATTTTTGCGTATCCAGCGCCAGGAGCCCATTTCCAGTGTCAACGGTAAGAAAATATTATTATCTTTTAGCGATTCCTGGTACAGCAAATCCCAAAGATCGCCATGCGTAAGATAATGTTGCGATTGCGGCTCGAAATGATAGTTCTGATAGGGATAGGTCTGCATAAACAATTTTCGCAAACAACATATTTCTCCCAAATGTTTAATCGGCTGCCTGCGGCTTTTTGCATAAGGAAACCAGATCCGGTCGTGAAACCCGAAACCGGAATGACAATCTAGCACCAGGCTAAAGGGTGCAGGTAAAACTTCGCTACTGATAAAATCGCACAGGATTTGTGCTTCCAACTGCATCGGCTCATCGGCTTTGCCACGATACCAGGGTATTAACGGCGAAATTCTGTGACCGCCGACCAACCAGATACTTTTTTCATGACATTCGACAGAAGCATTACGCATTAAATCAACGCCCTGACCATTGGCGCGAGTATGATTAAGCATACCGACAGGGTTAATAATAGGCACAAAGTTGATGCGCAGCCCCTGCAGTATATCAACTAAGCTTAAGTCCCAGTTTAGTCGCTGCAGCAGCGTTTCCAAAAATGCCAGCACCACCTGACTGCCAATGCGCTCCAGGCCATGAACACCGCCGACAAATGTCACACTGGGTAAATCTAGTGCTTGATTGCCCAGACTTAACCAATATATCGGAAAAGATTCACCGTCTGATGGTACCTGGCAAAGTACTTTGCTGGACAGATCGCTTTTGTGATAGCTTTCGATGATCGATTCAATGTGTTGAATTTCAGCTAACTGCTTCAAAATGACTCGCTCTGACTAGCCCCGTCAAGCCTTCATCCTGCAGACCTCTGGGCAGTCACAAATTCATACCTCGATGCGATACCAAAGACGAATTTATCTAAAAACTTCGTCTTTGAATGACAAAGCGAAGACCTGTTAAATTTCAATAATTGTAACAGAAGGAGTGTTGAGCAAAGGATCGTGACTAAACCCACGAACTAACAAAACAAATTTCCCCGGGTCCGCGATATTCATTTCCGTGACAATACGCCTTGTAATTTGATTAGGGTTATTAATCCCGGCATCATTCGCAAGGATGGGTATAACCCCCCACAATAAATTCATGCGTCTGTACATCTTCGGACTAGAAGTTATGCCAATTATGGGTGCTCCTGGTCTAGCGGCGCTTATGGTTGCGACGGACATTCCGCTTTGCGATACAACGACGATCGCAGCGGCATTCAAATCATAAACCAATTTGGCCGTAGCCTGTGCCAGTGCGTCACCAAATAATATCGGTTGCCCTTGTTCCATAATACGGCCCGATTCCCCTGTACCATCTCTCGTCCAGGTATAACTTTCTGTCTGCTTCGAAATGCGCGCCATCATGTCGACAGCTTCGACCGGAAATGCACCCGCCGCGGTTTCACCCGACAACATAACAGCATCGGCCCCAGACGATACAGCGTGCGCAATATCCGTTACTTCGGCGCGGGTCGGTCGTGAATTTTCAATCATTGACTCCAGCATTTGCGTGGCAACGATTACCGGTTTATTGACCGCCCTAGCGCGATGAACCAATTGATGCTGCGCAACCGGGACCTCTTCAGGATCCAGCTCTACCCCCAAATCTCCTCGAGCGATCATAATCCCATCGGCAGATTCCAAAATTTCTCGGCCGTTTCTTAGCGCTTCGGGCTTTTCAATTTTTGCGATAATTCCAGTTTCTCTATTCTGTTCATCGACCAACGTACGCAATTCCAACAAATCTGCTGCGGATCTGACAAACGAAAGAGCAAAAAAGTCGACGCCCAGATCTAACATAAAAGATGCATCCAATCGATCTTTCTCAGTCAATGCCGGAGATGAAACATTGACACCAGGCAGGTTTATTCCTTTAAAATCGGTCAATACGCCCCCATGGATAACTTTACAGACTATTTCCGTATCATCGATTTCTACCACGGCAATTTCCATAACACCATCGGCGAGAAGTATCCGATCACCCACCTTTAAATCTTGAGCCAATGCACCATACTGAGATGGTATGAGTCCAGGTTCTCCAATCACATCTCGCACGGTCACAGTAACCATGCTGTCATTTTTTAGGTCTATACCCGCATCGCGAAAACACCCTGTTCGAATTTTTGGTCCACATAAATCAGCAAGAACAGCAACCGGCTTTTCAATGGATTTAGCAATTCTGCGGACTCGTTCGTAGTACTCGCGGTGTATTTCATGATTTCCGTGCGACATATTGAGTCTAACGAGATCAACGCCAGCATGAAGAAGGCCCATTACGGAATCGTCAGAATTCGATGCAGGCCCCAAAGTCGCAATAATTTTAGTCCGTCGATCCTGCAATAGACTAAATTTTGTTTTAATAGTCATGATGGTGTAAACGGCATGGATTCCTAATCTGAGTTTGAATAGAGAAATCTATTAAATTAGATAGAACCTGAATCCGTGACTTCAACCCCGGACAAAGGGTCTAAAGCACTGAAAAAGAAAGACATACCTGTTAAAATAGACGCTTCTGTCAGCTCACCCATCCGGTGAAAAATGAAACGTTTTGTTTTGGA
>Ga0209992_10004891_pt1 | contig 10224 bp, 8 predicted proteins | sample 2SBtaG_2_FD_182564 | JGI IMG/M metagenome (GOLD analysis project Ga0209992, IMG submission 182564) | Deep subsurface microbial communities from Kolumbo volcano to uncover new lineages of life (NeLLi) - 2SBTROV12_ACTIVE470 metaG (SPAdes)... | ecosystem: Environmental > Aquatic > Marine > Volcanic... | reverse complement strand
ACGAGAAATCAGAAAAGAAAGACGAGAAATCAGAAAAGAAAGACGAGAAATCAGAAAAGAAAGACGAGAAATCAGAAAAGAAAGACGAGAAATCAGAAAAGAAAGACGAGAAATCAGAAAAGAAAGACGAGAAATCAGAAAAGAAAGACGAGAAATCAGAAAAGAAAGACGAGAAATCAGAAAAGAAAGACGAGAAATCAGAAAAGAAAGACGAGAAATCAGAAAAGAAAGAAAAATAGACATACAAAATGAATGGAAGTAATTCCAGACGGATCTTATTTAATTCCCAAACAAGTACCTGAATCCACGTGAAGTTGAATCGAATCTTTTTCCCCCAAAATGGTTCAAGCCTCTAAGGATTCAAAATTTGCCATTATCAAAATTGATTCTACAAGTATAGAATTAAGAAATTAAAATATCAATAATTCTTGTTTTATGACAAATAACCATTTCTGTGTAATTCTTCTTTTTACTTATAACCTGTTTCTGAAAAATACTCTTGATGAACAAAAACTACTTGTCACTCCTTGTAATTATGGGTGTTCTGATTACTGGAACCATTCCAAGTCAGCAACTTGTATTTGCAGACAGTGATGAATTAGAAGTAGAAATAAAGATCAAAAATGGATTATCTAAAATCAAAGTTGAATTTGATGACGATGAATATGAGTTTCAGCTAGCAACATCAGATATTGATGAAATTCTTAAAGTCACCAGTCTTCGAACTGGAATCTCTGTAAGTTTACTTGAAGATGCAATGAAACTTGAGGTAAAAGACAAACATGATGAACGTCATGATGATGAACATGATGATGACGATGAACATGGAGATAATAGAGATGAAGATGAAGACCATGATGATTCAAGTGATATTAAATCTGATACTTTGGAGAGGAAACTACGTGCTTCAACACTTGGTGATTCATCTGAAGTAAAAATTGAACTTGAATTTGTCACTGATACTATCGATTCAGAACTTTTGATAGATGAAATCTTGGAGAATTTTGTAGTAACTCAAGAAGAAGCTGAGAATTCTCTAAAGATTCAGATAGAAGATGATGGTGAATTGAAAGATAAATTCAAAGTAGAAATTGAAACTAAATACGGAGTATCTGAAGTTGAAGTTGAACTACGATATGTCTTGGATTCTACTGATAGAAGTGAAATCATTTCATCAATAATTGAGCAAAGTCAACTAGATAGAGATCTTTTAGCAGATGTCACTGAAATTGACAACTCTGATGATTCCTTTGATGGATTAACTGGTGATTCAGATAATTTTGTTGATGACAGTAATTCAGATAGGCTAATTGATGATTCTAAAAATAAAGACCTTCTAAAAGAAAACAAAGAACTTCGAGAAGAGAATCAACAACTACGTGATGAAATCAATAGTTTAAGAGAACAACTAGCAAATCTAAACACGGTACTTGTGGAACAAATTCGTGTTATTATGGATACAATATCTGCTCTTAAATCTTAATTTTTCTTTTTACTATTTTATTTTTATCTTAACCTAATTATATCATAACATATCTCTAAGAATTCCCACATTTGGGATATTGAAGTTATTATTATATACCAAATATTTTGCGAAGAATTATCTTGCAATCAAAATTATTACTAGTTCCAGTTATTTTCAGCATTTTGATTTTAGGTTCTGTAGGGTTTTCTCAGGATGTATTTGCTAGTCCTGGTGATTTTATAGACACATTTGGCTCATTTGGTACTGCTAATGGTGAATTTCAAGCACCTTACGGTGTTACTGTTGACAGTAATGACAGAATTATAGTATCTGATATCAATAATCACCGAATCCAAATATTTGATGCTAGTGGTAGTTTCTTAGACACATTTGGCTCATTTGGTACTGGAATTGGTGAATTCAACAAACCGTTTGATGTAACAACTGACAGTAATGATAGAATCATAGTTGTAGAACGTAATAATCACCGTATTCAAATCTTTGAATCAGATGGAACACATGTTCAGACAATCGGTTCACAAGGTTCAGGTGTAGGTCAATTCAATGAACCTGATGGAATTACAACTGATAGTAATAATAGAATTATAGTAGCTGATCTTTTCAATCACCGTATTCAAATCTTTGAATCAGATGGAACACATGTTCAGACAATCGGTTCACAAGGTTCAGGTGTTGGTCAATTTAATACACCAATTAGTGTAACAACTGACAGTAATGACAGAATAATTGTTACAGAACAAATCAATCACCGTATTCAAATCTTTGAATCAGATGGAACACATGTTCAGACAATCGGTTCACAAGGTTCAGGTTCAGGCCAATTTGTAAATCCATATGGTGTCGCAGTTGATAGTAATGATAACATTATAGTTTCAGAAACTGGTAACAACCGCGTTCAAATTTTCAACCCTGATGGTACTTTTGCTCAAACAGTAGGTTCAGGTCCTAGTCAATTTAATACTCCTCGAGGTGTTGCAGTTGATAATACTGGTAGAATACTAGTTTCTGATGATGATAATAGAATACAAATCTTTGAAGCATTTACTCCTGTTGTATCTTCTCCAGAAACAATTTCAATTAATAGTGGAGATGCTTCAATTACGATGCTTGTAGGTCCTGCAGACAATGGCTGGAACGTTCCATTGGCTCCTGCACAATTTGATGCAGCAAGAAATGGACTTAGTCCTTACATTATAACTCCTCATCCAGCATGGACAGGAGGTGTAGGTGATCCGTCTGCACAATGGCTTGGCACTATTCCAAATGCAGGTTCTGCAAATGGTGGTACTGCTTTGTTTGCAGTAGACTTTGAGGTGACATCCTCTTCAATTACATCTGCAACAATAGATGTTCACTATGCATATGATAATAATTCAGGTGATCATATTTCACAAGTTGCTGTTAACCAAGGTGTCTTCATAAATGAAATTCCAGTTGCAAGTACCACAGACTTTGACCAATTTAGTTATGCTCATAATAGATCTTTTACAGGTCTTGATATTACCACAAGTGTAAATCCTGGAACTAATACCTTGTACATTTATGGCTCTGACAAGGGTGGCCCAGCTGGCTATCTGTTCCATGTTGACATAACTGTTGATGGTTCATCTGCACCTGCAGATACAAAACCCCCTGTAGTTACAGTATCTAGTGAAACTGCAGAGGCAACTTCGCCAAGTGGTGCAAGTGTCTCATTTACTAGTTCTGCAACTGATGAGACTGATGGAGCAATTACTCCAACTTGTGATTATTCATCTGGTGATACTTTTGCAATCGGTACCACTATAGTAACATGTACTGCAACTGATGCAGCAGGAAATATTGGTACAGGTACTGGAACAATTACAGTACAAGATACAACACCTCCAGTAATCACAGCTCCAGCTGATGTGACTGCAGAAGCAACAGGTGTACAAACTATCGTAATTACTGGAACTCCAACTGCATCTGATACAGTAGGAACTGTAACTGTAACTAGCGATGCACCATCTGATTTCCCATTAGGTTCAACTACCATAACATATACTGCAAATGACGGTAATGGCAACACTACAACTGCAACTCAATTAATTACTATACAAGACACAACAATACCAACCATCACAGCTCCTGCAGCACAATCATTTGAGGCAACAGCTACTCTATCACCATTAACTCAATCAGACTATGGCACTGCAACAGGTTCTGATATCTTTACACCCGTAATAATTACCAGTGATGCACCTGCAACATTTGCACTAGGTGATACCACAATCACTTGGACTGCAACTGATGCTAATGGTCTAGTCAACACTGCAACTCAAACCATCACAGTCGCAGATACAACAGCTCCAGTAATCACAGTTACACTTGAAGAATTATTCTCAGAAGATGATGAAGGAATCTACAGAGTGGTAATTTCCGCATCAGATAATGTTGATCCAAATCCAACAATTACTGCCGATATCAATGGAGTTACAGTTACAAATAATCAACTAGTAAAATTAGAAATTGATGATGAATTAGAATCAGAATTCAAGACAGCAGAAACTGATGATTGTACTGAATACCAAGAAAAAGCAGATAAGAAAATAGCAGATGGCAAAACTATCTCTGAAGAATTACAGATAAAATTACTAATCTGTGATGTAGGTGGAGTATTAGAAATTGAAGACTCATCATTTACACTAAGTACCACTGCAACTGATGCATCAGGTAATGGTTCTACTGGTACTGCAACACCAACATTTACTCCAGAAGTAGATGATTCAGACGATGATTCAGACGATGATTCAGACGATGATTCAGACGATGAAGACAAGAAAGACGATAAAAAAGATAAAGATGACTAGTCTATTCTAAAATAATTAAAATTGATTTTTTATAATATTGCAAGATTCGAGTAATTCTTTATTGTTATTTATTTTATATTTAAAATATACATTACATATTATTTGATTAATGTGATAAACATTAATGGAAATTGTTATAACTTTAAAAACCTAATATGATATGATCTATAATTTGAGTAATAACAATATTTCAAATATGGAACATAGAATTAACTATAATCGTATTCTAATTATTTTGATTGTAATTTTAGCAGCAATTACTGCGATATACCAATTAAGACCATTTCTTGATGACTCACAATTTGCATGGATTTCTGTACCTACGTTTTCTATTATTCCAGGATTTTTAATAGTATATTCTTTGATTCTTACAAAAAAATTATTCAGACAAAAGCATTTTCAAGCAAAAGCATTTTTACTTTTTACTCTAGCTACAGCATGTTGGTTTATAGCTGAACAAATTTGGCAGGCATATGATCATGTTTGGATAGGTGAACCATTTCCATCAGAAGCTGATATTTTTTATCTTGCCACATATCCTCTAGTAATTTCATTTCTGTTTATTTCTCTAAGACCTATTCTTAGATCAATTCATAGAAATGTTTGGTTATTAGCACTTGGTTTATCTTTTTCATTCTTGATACCATCCATTCTAGTATCATATGACGACATGCAAGGAGAAGAAGTATTTGCAACATCTATTGCATTGACATATCCGATATTGGCATCAATTCAATTGATTCCAGCAATTATCGGAATCTTGTATCTTTCCAAGAAAAATCTAAACTTTTTTTGGTTATTGATTTTATTTGGATTCATAATTTACAATATTTCAGATACTTTTTTCCTTTTTTCTGTTATTGATGACTCTTACTATGATGGACATCCAACTGATTTGATGTATACCTATGGATATGTTATGTTTATTTTTGCAATACATGTTCGTATGAAAGCTGCAAAAAGTAATCAAAATATCAAATCATTTTTTTCTGAAAATGTACAATTTGATACAATTAATAAATTTGGAATCCCATTAACTTTAGCTATTATCATCATGATTGTTTCCATATCTCTTATTCATGAATTATTTTTCCAAATAGATGAACAAATTTCAACTCAAAATATCCTGTTTGGAATTGTTACCTTGTCTGCGGTTTTTGTTATAATGGTACTTGCCATCAACAAAAATCTTTCACATTTAGTTAAAATTAAAACACGTGATCTTGTTGAACAAAAAGATAATCTTGAATATATGGTAGAAGAAAAAACACAAGAGGTACTCAAATCAGAACGTTTATCTGCAATTGGTGAATTAGCAGGACGCCTTTCTCATGATCTGAGAAATCCATTATCAGTAATTAAAAATGATATGGATATGATCGAACTAAAGGACGGTAAATTTGAAAAAAAATCCATAGATAGAATACAAAGAGCAATAAATAGAATGGATCATCAAATTGAATCAGTAATGGACTTTGTAAGACAAAGTCCTCTAAACTTTGGTTATTTTCGATTATCAGATATTCTAAAATCCGTTAGTGATATGATAACTGTTCCTTCTAACATCAAAATAAATTTCCCAAAAAATGACACGCAAATTTGGTGTGATGAACAAAAATCAGAAATATTATTTTATAATTTAATAATAAATTCTATTCAGGAAATTAGTAATAACGATGGTTATATCACAATTAGATTAAAAGAAAATAAAAAAAACATTGAAATTGAAATTGAGGATTCAGGAAATCTTCCTATAGATAATTTAAATAAAATATTTGATCCATTATTTACAACAAAACAATCAGGTACCGGTTTAGGATTAGCTAGTTGTAAAAATATGCTAGAACAGATGGGTGGGAAATTACTTGTACAAACCAATCCTACTGTATTTACTATGATATTTCCTAGAAAAAACTAGACATCAATTATTTTTTTAGCAGTATCTAATAATTCATTAAAATTAAATGGTTTGTTAATTATAGGGCAATTTTTTGACTTTATTTTTTCAGTCATTAATTCATTCATACTTGCGGTAACTACTATGATTTTAGCAGAAGGATCGATTTTTTTAATCTCATCAATTGCATAAAAGCCATCATATTTTGGCATATTCATATCTAAAAAAACAATATCTGGATTTACTTTTTGATATAACTCCAATGCTTCTTTACCGTTATGCCCTGTTCCCAGTACATCAACCCCATAAAATTTTAGAGAATCTGTATGTGATTCTACTACATCATAATCATCATCAATTACAATGCATGAAAAAGTACTCATTAATTATTATGATTATAAGGAAAATATACAAGTTTTTAAATAATAACTTTTATTGTTTTCCCTAATCTGGGAAATTCACAATTATTTTTTATACTGATAATAATTTTCTAAATCGATGACTAATACAAAATTGCTATCATTAATTGCAATTACCGCAGCTCTTGGTGGTATCACTTTAGGTACAACTGCATTTGCTGATGATTCCCTTGATGTAAACTGGAATTTATCTGCAGATGTAATGCCTGCACCACCATATGGAACACTAGACATTCCTGACTCTGATGACAAATCAGAACTTGAAGTAGAATCTTCTGACTCTGGTCTTGTAACATTGGAAGGTGAAATGGAAGAACTTGATCCTAACACTTCGTACACTGTCTATATTTCAAAGGCATATGTGCCATTTACAGGGTGGTCTGGTTTGTATCCTGGAGTTGGAACATTTAGTTTTGTAACTGACTCTGATGGGGAAGCAGAATGGAAAGTACAAGTTAATCCTGTATCTGGATTTTCAGAAATGTCTGTTTGGGTAAATGTAAGCGGTAGTGGCACATTGTTGATAAGTGATAATTTCACAATTCCTCCACCTGAATCTGATTCAGATGACGATGAGGAAGACGAAGAAGATGACGACGAGTAATAAAACCCTCTAATTCTTTTTTTATTTTTACGCTTAACTACGTCTATTTTTATCCCCAAAAAGGCGACTGAATCTCTGTGGAATTGAATCTGAAATAATTAATCTCTGAAAATATCAATTTAGTTTATGACTAAAATTTTGTCTGAGGCTACCTAGTCTAAATAATGTTACATTACTGACACGATACAAAATTCTGTCAAAAACCAAAATTTTAGGCGTTGATTTCTTTTGAAGAAAACTCGTAACGAACTAGGGTTTATCACTTGAAGTTGATAGATGTATCATGTCTTTAGAACCACAAACAAAAGATGTTGTACTAAATGCCTTGATGAATAGAGTTAGTGTTCACATCTATTCAAAACCAAATGTTCACACAATGTTTGGATTAAGATTAGGAAATTCAAAAAAATGTTCATTTAGCAAACCTCATAATTTTGAAACTAAAGAGCATCAGTTCGGTAGGGTTTTGGTTATTACAAACTATTGTTCTGTTTGTGGATATTGTCAAGCAGAAGTGATACCATCAAAAGAGGTTGTTACTCAATGAGTGAATTAGTAATAGACACATTACCTGTATTGTATGATGAAGGTATTTTCAAACTTGGATTAATTAGAAAAGATTTGCAAGATGGTGTATTAGACAAAGTTGAAACACCTATCCAAAGTATGATGAATGAACATCTGATTGAAAGTGATGAGAGAATGGAATCATCATATGATGAAAATCAGCCCCCAAGACAATCAGCAAATTTAGAATCATTGTATTACTTGGTTGAGGTTGTCTCAAAGGATATGGATTTTGCAATGCACCCAAACTATTCAGGGAAAATTAAACATGATATGATGATTGAATCAAGATTAAACAAATACTATAAAATATCAATTAAGAAATATGCAAGACAAATCAAAATCTACATTGATGGAATGATAAAATATGATAATTATCCACCATACATGTTTGATGATTATATCAGACTAGAGAAATTGATTCAAACTACTGATAGTGATATTGCTGATCAATATCTCTTAAAACTACTAACCATTGTCAGACAAATGATTCCACCAAACTACCATATCACCAATAGTTTTGTTATAGATAGTAATTCAGTTGATCCAAACAAGGTAGAAAATTAGTCATGGTAAATACTGACCAAGAGCATAAACAACCCAAATCTGTTTTATGGCACTCATCAAATGTTTCTGATTTTCTTAAACAAAACATGGGAATGATTCAAGCAAATTCACTATACAACAATCAGTTTCTTCAAGCATCAGAAGTTTGGAAATTTGTTAATCAGGTCATTGAGTTAATTGATCAAAACATTATTGATTTGAGAAAAAAACCCGAATTGAAATTAAATTCTGATGCTGTAATTAGACTAGATAAAATCTACAATGGTGGTTGTTACCTAGTTACAAATTGGGAAGATGATAGAAGATTTCAAATTAAATCATGGACATTTCTATATGAAAAACCCCTCAATGTTTCACCTGATGATGTTCAAGAACTACCATCAATGAGAGCATTGAATCCTACTAAAGAAATTGATTCTGATAGTTGGTCAATAAGCATTAGAGCATCAGTACCATTTAGATTTGCTTTTGCAGGGTATGATTATGCAACAGTAATTCAACAAGGTAATTTTATTCAAAAGTTTGCAGACAATATTTCACCAAGATTTGAAGAATCGGATTTGAACGCATTGCATCTATCAACTCATGATGTATCAAGAAAGTACTACAATACAACAATAGAAGTTTTAATGAAAAGATGGTTGCAACAATGGATAATTCTTTTTGGTAATATTCATAAAATTATTGAGTATTTGGAAAAAGGAACATTTGAGAGTTCAACTTCAAAACCTAAACTTGTAGGAAATGATGATTAATGGTTGATGGTTCAAAGCCCTACTATTCAAACAATCATAGTGTATTGATTCCAACTAATCACCAATTTCTTGCTGTATGTTGTGGTGAACGTGGTTCAGGCAAATCAGCAACACAAGAATTACTTTTGACATTGTTACATGAATCAGGTTGGACTTGTTTTGATGCATATTCAGCAGGCTTTGAATCAATGTTTTACATTGTTAATCTTGATTGTAAAAAAAAGAGATTAGAGAGGATTGAGGATTTAGAACATCAACATAGAATTGCAGTGGCAAGACACCAAGCAAAAAATGCAGATATTATTTCAGATAAGATTCAAGATGTAAAACATGAGTTAGGTTGTAATTGTCATAAACGCTATCCCCTCACTATTTTGGTAAATGAAGTAATAGATATTGATCAGGTATCGTTGAATCGAATCAATGGTGTGTACTATTCAAAAGAAGAATGGGTATCAAAGATGAGGTCTAAAGGTGAAATTCTAGTTGAATATGAGGATAGTAACCCACCTGAAAAACCACTATCTGAACGTGGTACTGAATGGCTAAAGGTAGTAAAATTACCCACACCAACAAAAAAAGATGCTACAAAGAACAATCAAGAGATTGTAAAAATCGTTGAATCTGCATTAGTGGAATGTAGAAAAGATAAGAGAATCTTATCATTTGTACCTGCATTATTTCCAAATAGTTTCTCAAAGAATAGAACACTTGGTGTTATTATTGATGGATTACCTGAAATTATGGATAGAAATTTTGTTCCACACACTGAAAATGATTTAGGTAAACCAATAGACAAATGGACAAAATATGAAAAAAACTATCATCAAGTTTGTGTTTTGTTGAGAGAAGTTGGTGAATTGGCAGAAGATGGTATGTATGCTGATCCAAATGCTAAATTTGTCAAACGACCAATACAGAAGATAGTTAGAGTATCAAGACACCATCATATCTCAATATTATTTGATTTACAACGATTAGAGGATTTTTCTAAAAAAATGCGTACACAAGTAAATACTATCATTCTAAAACGTACACCAAACAAACTACTAGGTGAAGAATTAAAATTTGTTAAAGATTGGACAGAACAACAACAAA
>Ga0209992_10004890_pt1 | contig 10229 bp, 5 predicted proteins | sample 2SBtaG_2_FD_182564 | JGI IMG/M metagenome (GOLD analysis project Ga0209992, IMG submission 182564) | Deep subsurface microbial communities from Kolumbo volcano to uncover new lineages of life (NeLLi) - 2SBTROV12_ACTIVE470 metaG (SPAdes)... | ecosystem: Environmental > Aquatic > Marine > Volcanic... | reverse complement strand
TTAAAACCCTGCCCGTTGACGATTTGCTGCGGCGGCTGGATATTTATAATCTGGCTGATGTTTCTTTGGAATTTCAATCAGATAGTGCAAAAAGCGCCCTGCAGGCCTACAGCGATGGTGTAAATGCGTGGCTGAAAGTGGTCCGCCAAGAGGCGCTGGGTCGCGGTGCCCCGGAATTTTTCTTTTTTTCCAATAAAATTGCCCCGTGGCGGCCGGTTGACAGTCTGGCAATCCTGCGTCTGATGGCGTTGCGCCAGTCATCCCAGATCACGTCTGAGGTTCTGCGGGCGCGGACGTCGCTGCTGATTGCGCCGGCCCGGCTGGCCGATATTTTGCCCGACGCGCCGGGGCCAGGGGCCGCAGCTTTGCCGGAATATGGCCACCTGTTTCCAACCCTGCCCCGTTTTGCCGGGAACACGGAACCGGTGTCGCGGTTTTTGGATCCGGTGCCCCTGCCGCAACTGGCCGGTGCATCCAATGCGTTTGCCGCCGCCCCGACCCGGGCGGCACGCGAGGGCAGCCTGCTGGCCAATGATCCCCATATGCCCCTGTCAGCGCCGTCCCTTTGGATGCTGGCGCGGCTGAACCTCAAAAGCGGCGCTGTCATCGGGGCAACCATTCCGGGCATGCCGACCGTGTTCAGCGGGCGTAGCCAACGGCTTGGCTGGGGCATCACCGCCGCCTATCTGGATGATCAGGACCTGTTTGTAGAGGAGCTGAACCCGCAAAATCCCGACGAATATCGCGGCCTGTCCGGGTTTAAGCCATTTCAGACCCGACAGGATGTCATCCGGATCAAAGACGCCGCACCTGTGCCTATACGTCTGCGCTGGAGTGACAACGGTCCGGTATTGCCCGCCGGTCGTTACAATCTGGGTGCCATCACGCCAAAGGGTCATGTGGCCACGCTGTCCTGGACCGGTCTTGACCCCAAAGATACATCCATGAGCGCGCTTTTACAGCTGATGCAGGCCCAGGACGTGCCCGCAGCCATAGATGCCACGCGCGGGTATTTTGCACCGGCGCAGAACCTGATGCTGGTGGATCAGACCCGTATCGGCTTTCAGGTGATCGGCAAGATGCCGGCGCGCCGGGTTGATCACGAAAGTCAGGGGCGGCTGCCCACTGCCGGTTGGCGGGCGCAAAACCAGTGGCTGGGGTATCTGCCGTATGAGAACAATCCCCGCATCATTGACCCCTCCGGCGGGTTGATCGCCAACACCAACAACAAAACAGTGGACCGGCCGTTTCCGGATCATGTCAGTTTTGACTGGGGTGACAGCCAGCGCATTGAACGGTTGCAAAAGCTGCTGCGAAACCGGCGGGTTCACACGCGGGAAAGTTTTATCGAGGCGCAGCTGGACGAGGTGTCGTTCAGCGCGCGGTCGTTGTTGCCGCTGATTGCGCGGGACCTGTGGTTTGAAGACGGTGTGGCCGCCACAGGCACGCAAGAGCGTCGACGCAAAACCGCCCTTGGCCTGCTTGCTGACTGGAACGGCCAGATGAACGAGCACCTGCCGGAGCCGCTTATTTTTGCCGCGTGGCTGCGGGCGTTGCAACAACGCCTGACGCAGGATGAACTGGGGCCGCTGGTGCGCGAATTTACCCATGCCGATCCGGTGTTTATCGAGCGGGTGTTTCGCGACATAAACGGGGCCGCTGTCTGGTGTGACGTGGTTCAGTCGGAAAAAGCGGAAACCTGCGCAGACATTGCCCGTGCGGCACTTGATCAGTCCTTGCAGGATCTGACGGAAAAATACGGCACCCGCATTCTGTCCTGGCGCTGGGGGGATGCGCATCAGGCCGTTCAGGACCACGAGGTTTTGGGCCAGCGGCGGTTTTTTGGCTGGCTGGTCAATATCCGGCAGTCCACGTCCGGCGGGGACAATACGCTGATGCGCGGCAAAACCCGTGGCACCGGAGACGCGCCTTTTGCCAATGTGCACGCCGCCGGGTATCGCGGGGTTTACGATTTGGGTGATCCCGAAGCCTCGGTTTTTATCATTTCCACCGGGCAAAGCGGACATCCGCTGTCGCGCCACTATGATGATCTGGCGCAGCTGTGGCGGCGTGGTGGCTATATTCCCATGACGCTTGATCCTGATCTGGCGCGGGCGGCAGCGGTGGGGATAACCCGGCTGCGTCCGGCGGTGGTGGTGTCTGAATAAGCGCTCCGCGCGGGGAGTATTTGCACAAAGATGAAATCAGAGTTTTGAAAAGCGGCGGGCTTGTTTTTGCGTCCAGTTAACAGACAGCGTGAACCCGTTGTCGGTCTGGTCCTCGTGGCTGACGATGTTTTGATCAAACAACCAGGCGCGTTTTTTGCCGTCCTCAAAGCCCAGAGTCAAAACCTCGCCGGTGGTTTTTTCCAAAAGCGCAGTCTCGATTGCGCTTTGCAGATCGTCAAAACCAGCACCGTTTAGGGCCGATGTTTTGACGGCACCGTTTGCGGGCAATGCAGCCAGATCAGAGGCCATGTCGACCTTGTTCCAAACCTCGATCATGGTGTTTTGCGCCGGGTCCCTGACGCCCATTTGGTTTAGGATATCAAGCACGTCCGCGGCTTGTGCTTTGCTGTCGGGATGGGAAATGTCGCGCACGTGCAGGATCAGGTCGGCATCCAGTACGTCTTCAAGCGTGGCACGAAAGGCGGCAACCAGTTGGGTTGGCAGATCGGAAATAAATCCAACCGTATCTGACAGGATAACCTCTTTGCCGCTGGCCAGTTCAACGCTGCGCATGGTGGGGTCAAGGGTGGCAAACAGCATGTCTTTGACCAGCACACCTGCACCGGTCAAACGGTTGAAAATGGTGGATTTTCCGGCGTTGGTATAGCCCACAAGTGCGACGATCGGGAATGGCACTCGGGCGCGCGCAGCGCGGTGCAAAGCCCGGGTTTTCTGCACTTTTTTCAGCTGCCGTTTCAGGCGTAAAATCGCGTCATCAATGGCACGGCGGTCAGCCTCTATCTGGGTCTCACCGGCCCCGCCGACAAAACTAAGACCGCCGCGCTGGCGTTCAAGGTGGGTCCAGCTGCGCACAAGGCGCGATTTTTGGTAACTTAACGCCGCCAAATCCACCTGCAACACGCCTTCGCGGGTGCGGGCGCGTGCGCCAAATATTTCCAGTATCAGGCCGGTGCGGTCGATCACCTTGGTTCTCCAGCGCCGTTCCAGATTGCGCTGTTGAATGGGCGTGACCGGCCCGTCGATCATCACCAGATCAACGTCATTTGCTGTGATAATCTGCGCCAGTTCATCAATCTTGCCGCTGCCAAACAACAATCCGGCGCGGGCTTTGGGCAGACGCACAACCAAGGCGTCTAGGATATGCAAATCCAGCGCTGCGGCCAGCGAAACCGCCTCTGACAGCGCGTGTTCAGGGGTTCGTCTGGTATCGCGAAACCCAATGTCAGGATGCAGAACCAGGCATTTCACGGCCTAGGTTGCGTCTTCACCGTCATAAAGGCTGACCGGTTGGGACGGCATAATGGTGGAAATCGCGCTTTTGTAGACCAGTTGCGATTGACCGTCCCGGCGCAGCAACACGCAAAAGCTGTCAAACCAGGTGATCACACCTTGCAGCTTTACGCCGTTGATCAGGAAAATTGTGACGGAAATTTTTGCTTTGCGCACATTGTTCAGGAACGCGTCCTGAAGATTCTGTTTGTCGGCAGCCATTTTTTTCAGCCTTAAGTTTGGTTCTGCGTCCGATTTAAACGGCCGCTGTTATTGTTGACACGCCTTATATGGAGTGGCTTTGCGCGAATTTCCAGCGCAAATGGTCTTTAAGCGTTGGAATATTCTCACAGTTTGGTCACTTTTGCCAGAATTCCGGGTTTAGCAGCGCGATGATAGCCAGCGTTTCAAGGCGGCCAAGGATCATGGCCACGCCCAGAATGATTTTGGCCACATCGCTGATATCGGCGAAACTGATGGCGGTTTCCTGGGCCACATTCACCAGTGGCCCGGTGGTGCTGAGCGCGGCGATTGCCATTATGATGGCGTTTTCAAATTCTATGCCGGTCAGCGAAAGCCCCAGCATCACCATAGCCGCGGACAGGACAAACAGCATGAAAAATATCCATGCAAAATAGGCTCCTTCGCGCCTGATGCGCCGCGCTGCTGTGCCTGAACCACCAACGGAGGCCGGAAAGCTGAGCTTTTGCATCTCGCGCAGGCCGTGCTTGTAAAGCGCATAAACCCGCAACAGTTTTACCCCGCCCGCAGTTGTGGCAATGCCCCCGCCCATGATCGCCAGCCCCAGAAGGATCATTCCCGGTGCCTTAAGGCCAGACCAGTCAAGCGCGACCTGCCAATTGGCACTTTCAAACCCGGTGGTTGTCAGGAACGACATCACTGTAAAGGCGCTGCCCCAAAGGGCCGCCAGCCCGGAGGTAAATTCCCCCGGTTCGGTTGGTGCGGCCGGGTTAAGCCAATGGCGCAAAAACAGCAGTGTTGAAACACCGCAAACCAGAACCATCATCAACCGAAACTCGCGGTCGCGCAGGATGTTAGCGATAACGGTACCGGATAAGGCCGGTGTGATCGTCAGGCGCGACACCGCAAAGATCAGAAACCCAAAGATCAGCACTTCGCCCATCAAACCTGAATGGGCGTTTTGCAGACCTGCAACCGAAGATATTCCGCTGGTTGCGATTGTTGACATGGCGTGAATGACGGCCACGAAAAAGCGCTCTCCGGACAGCACCAACCCCAGCGTAAGAAACAGGGTGATGATCAGGTATATGGGGGCCAGAGCCACGGTATATTTAATCAGCCGGTCAGCGGGATCTGCCGCTTTGATCCACCCCAAACCCTGCGCCACAGCGGTTTTGGCCCGATCTTCGCCGAAAATTTCAAATCCGCCAAGGTTAAGCGGTGCCATGATGGCGATGGCCGCGACCCACATCATAAATCCACCCAGCCAACCAACCAGCCCGCGCCACAGGTGCAGGGGATCAGACAAGACCGTGGGGTCCGTGAACACCGTGGCCCCGGTGGTGGTCAGGCTGGACAGCATTTCAAAATAGACGTCCAAAAAAGGCGTATCCGGCATCAAAAAAGAAAATGGCAGCGCCAGAACGAATGGCATCACAAAAAATCCGGCCAGCAGTGCAAATAGATGGCTGTGTGCGGTTTTTGGCGGTTCGTAATTTAGAACCGCAACCGCTGTCAGGGAGGTAAAAACAAGGATCAAAATGGAATATTGCAGGAATATCCGCGCGGTCATCATGTCGCCAAGGCGCACCGCGTGGGCCATTGGCACCCACATCGCCAGCGCGGACAGGGCCACCAGATTAAGCAACAACGGCAGTTTCAGGATCGCGCGCATGGCTTAAAAGAAATCGATATTTACTTGCAGCAGGCGTTCAACCTCGGGCACATCCGCGGCCATGCAAAACAGGGCAACCACATCACCCTGCTCAATTCTTGTGTCCGCCGTTGGGGCGACCACGGTTTTGCCTTTCATCACCGCCCCAACCAGCACGCCCTCGGGAAACGGAATGTCGCGGATCAGCTGATCTGCGATGGGTGAAGGTGACAACACCTGCGCTTCGATCACCTCGGCCTCGGCATCGCCAATCGAATAGACTTCGCGCACCCGCCCGTGGCGAATGTGGCGCAGGATCGAGGATACGGTCGTGGCGCGGGGATTGACGAATGCGTCAATCTTCAGCGGCGCCATCAGATTGGACAGCGTTGGATCATTGATCAGCGCCACCACCATCGGACAGCCCGCGGCTTTTGCCCGGGTCGCGGCCAAAAGGTTGGTTTTGTCATCATCGGTGATCGCCAACAGCGCGTCTGCCTTGTCTATCCCCGCCTCTTCCAGAATATCCATGTCCATGCCGTCACCGTGCAGCACGATCGTGCGTTCCAGCGCGTCTGCGGCATATTCCGCGCATTCGCGTTCACGCTCTATCACCTTGGCGCGGATACGCTCGGTGCGGCTTTCCAGATTTTGTGCCACCATCAGGCCAACATTGCCGCCACCGATAATGATCACGCGCTCGCGCTTTTTGGCGGATTTGCCAAAAATCTCCAGCGCCCGGCCCATGTCCTCGGTATGGGTGAACAAATAAACCTGATCACCCACAAACAGCTGATCCCCGGCTTCCGGGGTAAACAGCGTGCCCTCGCGGCGAATGCCAACGACGATGGCGCGCAGGGTCGAAAACAGCTCTGACAATTGCCGAAGCGGTGTATTCAGCACGGCACAGTTTTCTTCCAGCACCACGCCCACCAGCTGGGCCTGCCCTTCCATAAACTGTTCCACGTCAAAACTTGCAGGCGCCTGCAAGCGGTGCAGAACGGCCTCTGCCACTTCTTTCTCCGGCGAAATCACCACGTCAATCGGCAGGTGTTCACGGCGGTACAAATCAGAATAAATCGCGTCCAGATAAGATTGCGACCGCAACCGTGCAATTTTTCGGGTGATCGAGAACACAGAATGGGCGACCTGACAGACCACCATATTCACTTCGTCAGAGAACGTCGCGGCGATGATCATATCAGCATCCGCAGCCCCCGCACGGGCAAGAACATTTGGATAAGACGCAAAACCGGTGATCCCGGCAACGTCCAGCGTTTCCGTGGCCCGGCGCACCAGTTCCGGGTTGTTGTCAACCACGGTCACATCGTTTTTTTCGGCGGCCAGATGGCGGGCGATTTGCCAGCCCACCTGCCCGGCGCCGCATATGATGACCTTCATGGGGTGTCTCCTGCCTACAGGTCCATTGGGTCTGCATCTTCGATCTTGGCTATGCGCGTGCCGGACCGGTTGGACGTGACAACGCTGAGTGATTTCAGTTTGCGGTGCAATGCAGACCGTTCCATGCCCACAAAATTGGCGGTGCGGGAAATATTGCCGCCAAAGCGATTGATCTGAGTCATCAGATATTCGCGCTCGAACATTTCACGCGCCTCGCGCAGGGGCAAAGTTGCCAGATTGCTGTTTAATCCCAAGCCGTTATCTGAATCAACCGGCTCGCTTGCAGGCAATTCAGTCGCCTCTATCGCCCCGCTATCCGGCCCCAGAATCAATACCCGCTCCACAACATTCTTAAGTTGTCGCACGTTGCCCGGCCATTGCATGGTTTGCAACAGCGCCTCTGACTCGCTGGAAAACGGCCGGTTGGGCAGGCCCTGCGCGCTGTTCAGTTCGCCGATGAAATATTGCGCAAGTTCCGGAATATCCTCGCGACGGGTTTCCAGTGACGGTACAGAAATCGGCACCACGTTCAGCCGGTGGTACAGCTCTTCGCGAAAATCCCCGCGCTCTATTTCAAGCAACAGATCCTTGTTGGTTGACGAAATGACCCGCAGATCAACCCGCACCTTGTCGGTCCCGCCCACCCGCTGAAACTGTTGATCCACCAGTACCCGCAATATTTTGGATTGGGTTCCCAGCGGCATATCCGCGACCTCGTCAAAAAACAGGATGCCGCCGTGGGCCTGTTCCAGCAGCCCCGCCTCAAATCCGCGTTCGGCACTTTCCCGGCCAAACAGCACCTCTTCCATGCGCTCTGGTTCTATCGAGGCCGAACTGACCGATATAAACGGGCATTTGGCGCGGTCCGAATTCGCATGGATATAACGCGCCGCAACTTCCTTGCCGCACCCGGCAGGCCCCGTCAGCATAATCCGACCGTTGGTCTTGGTGACTTTATCCAACTGACTTTTCAACAGCTTAAAGGCCGAAGATGATCCAACCATCACCGAAGACGTTACCTCGGATGTGCGCAGCGTGGAATTTTCACGACGCAGACGCGAGGCCTCCATCGCGCGGGCGATGACCACCATCAACTGGTCAATGTTAAAGGGTTTTTCGATAAAATCATACGCACCCTGTTTAACCGCGGCCACGGCGATTTCGATGTTTCCATGCCCGGAAATGATGACCACCGGAATGTCAGGATTGTCCCGTTTCGTGGCCTTCAAAATATCAATACCGTCCATCTGGCTGTCTTTCAGCCAAATATCCAGGACCATCAAATCAGGCGGATCAGCGTTGATTTCACGCATACAGCTGTCGCTGTCCCACGCCAGCCGCGTTGTATAACCTTCGTCCTTCAGGATATCGGATACCAGCTCGCGGATGTCTTTTTCGTCGTCGATGACCAGAATATCGCCCATATTTTGTCCTTAACTCAGGCCTTCTGGCCATTTTTTGCGTTGTTGATATCTTGAATATTTTCGGCTGTCATTGGCAAACGGATGCGGGCCAGTGCGCCGAAATGCTTGTCATCGCCACTGGCGTCAAACACCGGCGCGTCCAGCAATTGCAGCGTGCCGTCGTGTTCTTCGATGATCTTTTTGACGATCGACAAACCCAGCCCGGTGCCCTTGTCGCGGTGTGTCACGTAGGGCTCAAACAGGCGCGACCGGTTTTGCGGCAGGCCGTTGCCGTTGTCGGCAATATTGATTGTGGTGATGTTGTTTTCGATCGCAATGTCAACCTTTATCGTGCCTTTGAAACCTTTCGATTTGCCATTATCCACATAAGTTTCAACGGCTTCGCCAGCGTTCTTAATTAGATTTATAACCGCCTGAGAAATCATTGTGCTGTCTATATTGCCCCAGATTTCCTTGTGCCGGGTGTTTAAGGATATGGTGATCCCGTTTAATGCAGGTTCCTGCAACACTACAGCGTCTTTGACCAGTTTGACGATATCGTGCACCCGGCGTTCCGGTTCGGGCATCCGGGCAAATTTTGAAAACTCATCGACGATGCGCCGCAGATCGCCGGTCTGGCGGACGATAACATCCGTATATTGCTCCAGCGCTTCCACATCGACACCCGGAACATCGGAAAACTTGCGCTTTAGGCGCTCTGCTGACAGCTGAATGGGTGTCAGCGGATTTTTAATCTCGTGGGCAATCCGCCGGGCCACATCGCCCCAGGCCGCCATACGCTGGGCAGACACCAGATTTGTAACATCGTCAAAGGTGACAACATAGCCCTCCAGCCGCCCGTTGTCCGTGTGGCGGGTGGCGATACGCACCAGCAGGTTTTCACCTGTACCCGCCCGGGTCAGCTGAATTTCCTTTTGCGCAACCCGCGCCTTGCCTGAAATCAAATCATCGTAAAGACCCGCAAATTCCGGCACCGCATCCTTTAGCGTCATGCTGGTGTCCTGATCATAAACCAGCCCCAGCAACGACAGGGCCGAGGCGTTCATAAAATCAATCTCGCCCTTGGAATTCAGACCGATCACACCCGCCGTCACACCGGTCAGGACAGAATCAAACAGCCGCCGGCGAATTTCAGTATTCTTGTTGGTTTCAACCAAAGCGTCGCGTTGGGTTTGCATCTGCTTTGTCATCTGGTTGAACACGCGGCTGAGCATCGCGATCTCGTCATCGCCGTCTTCTTCTTGCACGCGCACACTGAAATCCCCGGCCCCCAAACGTTGCACGGCACCGGCAAGACGGCCCACCGGGCGGGACAATCTTTCGGCAAACCACAGCCCCAGCCAGACCGCCGCCAATATCACAATCAGCGCAAAACCCAGATAAATAAGGCCAAATTCAAACAGCAATCTTCCGCGCTCGCTTTCCAGTTGATGGTACAACGACGCGGTTTCCTTGGTCTCGTCCAGCAGGTTCAGGATTTTACCATCGACGTTTCGCGAAACATAAAGATAGCGGCCCACATAGGCATTCAACTTCAACAACGCGCGAAATTCATTGTTGTCCCAATCCTGAATGACCACGGTTTCGCCTTCAAAGGCACGCTGGATGTCCTCAAGATTTGGTTTTTCAAAATCAAACAGATAACTGCGTTCGCCCCTTACTTTCAATTCTCCGGCGCTGTCGATGACGTAGGCTTCGCGCAACCCGCGCTGGATCTGGCTTTGGCCCTGCGCCAGCAGCGACCGGATATCGCCGTCCTGCAACAGCGGCGTGGTCCGTTTGGACTCGTCCAAAAAACCGGCCAGCGCCACCGCATCGCTGGTCAGGCCGTCGCGGATTTGCCCCTCATATGCCTGCGCCGCCTCCACGGAATTGCCGACAACGCGGCTGACCCGGCCTGAAAACCAGCCTTCCAGCCCGAAATTCAGGGTGGCCGTCGCAAACACCGCCACAAGGATTGTTGGAATCAGCGCGATAATCGTGAACACACCGGTCAGTCGCAGGTGCAGACGCGAGCCCGCCGATTGCGCCCGGCGTGCCGCGATCATCCGGCCCACCGTCTGAATAACCAGGGCCGCGACCAGCAAAACG
>Ga0209992_10004889_pt1 | contig 10229 bp, 10 predicted proteins | sample 2SBtaG_2_FD_182564 | JGI IMG/M metagenome (GOLD analysis project Ga0209992, IMG submission 182564) | Deep subsurface microbial communities from Kolumbo volcano to uncover new lineages of life (NeLLi) - 2SBTROV12_ACTIVE470 metaG (SPAdes)... | ecosystem: Environmental > Aquatic > Marine >... | reverse complement strand
AAAGGCAAAAAAACAGCCACCAAAACTAAAGTAGTTGAAATAATTGCAAAGGTTATACTTTTTGAGCCTTTAAAAGAAGCTACTAAAGGAGTTTCTCCATTTTCAACTCTGTGGTAAATGGCATCAGTCATAATAACACTATCATCAGTTATTATTCCGATAGCTAAAATAAAACTTAAAAGAACAAAAATATTTATAGATAAATCAAATATCCACAATCCTAAGAAAGAACTAATTAAACTAACAGGAAGTGCAACTGCTGGAACAATTACAGCTTTAAGGTTACCAAGAAATAGATAAATAATTATAACCACAAGCACAAAGGCTATTGTTAGCGTTTTGTAGACCTCAGAGATTGCAGCATTAATATAAGTTGCTCTGTCAAAAGACACTCCTAATCGAAGTCCATCTGGCAGTGTTTTTTGTACTTCTTTTATTCTATCTTTAACTTTTTTGGATAACTCTACGGTTGATGCACCTGATTTTGCATATATTCCTATTCCAACCACTTTATCATCAGATTTTCCAACTTTACTTATTGATTTAAAAAGAGTTTTTTCTGAAACTGGACCATACTTTACTTCTGAAATATTTTCTAAGCGTATTACACTATTTTTATTTTTTTTAATAGGTAGCTGTTTTATAGAAGATAAATCTTTATACGCTTTATCAAGGTTTATTGTTAAATCTATATTATTTGCTTCTAAACTTCCTGCAGGAAGACTTACATTTTCTTTCCTTAGTGCTGCCTCAACCTCTTGAATAGTTAGATTATTAGCTGCTAATTTTATTGGATCTATATAAACTCTTACACTTAATTCTCTTAAACCTCCAACAAGTATTCTGCCAACTCCTTTTACGTTAGAGAAATTATCAACCAAATATCTTCTGGTATAATCACCTATTTCTAAATCAGTCCAAGTTGAACTAGAGACGCTTAACCACATACTCGTTGTAAAACCCGCGCTTTGTTTTAATATTTCAGGCGGTTTTGCATCTTCAGGTAAATTGTCTGTTACTCTTGAAACTCTATCTCTGATGTCATTAGCTGCAGCATCTAAATCAATATCTGTTTCAAATTCTATTTTAATTGTACTTCTTCCATTTTCAGAAGTTGAATCTATATTTTTGATACCTTCTGCTCCTCCAATTACATCTTCAATTATTTCAGTAATCTCACTTGATATAACTTCTGCACTGGCTCCTTGATAATCTACTTGAACTTGAACTACTGGAGGCTGTAGGCCGGATGGTAATTCTCTAACTGGTAGTTTTGAAAAAACAAATAATCCAAAAATTACAAGTATCGCTGAAAAAACTATTGCAACGACTGGTCTTTTGATACTTAATTCAGTTATATACATTTAGATTTTTTATTTTTAATTGATAATTGGTTTTACTTTCATACCAGACCTAACCTTTGTTAAGCCCTCAGCAATTACCTGATCCCCATCAGATAGGCCACTTAAAATCTCAAGATTTCCTAAACTTCTTACTCCAGTTTTAATCTCAGTTTTTTTTATTATATTTTCTTCAACAACTTTATATACAAACTTTTTATTTCCCTCGTACATCACACTTGTATCTGGAACACTAAGAGCATTTTTTTCATTGTAAAATATTTCGATTTCTAGAAGTGAACCTGGAATTATTTCAGAGTTTTCATTGTCTATTTTTGCCCGTGCTAAAATACTTCTAGTTTGAGCATCTACTCGAGAGGCAACTGACTCAATAATCCCATAATATGTTTTATTTTTATATGCAGAAAATTTTGCATTTAATTTCAAATTTTTTTTTAAAACAGCAGCATAAACTTCTGGTATCTTCAAATCACACAATACTTTTCTTGAGTCATCTAAAGTTAAAATAATAGTATTCTCTGAACCTAAACTGCTACCACTAATTCCTCTTTTACCTAAAATTCCTGAAAAGGGTGCTGCAATATTTTTATTAGTTAGTTTTGCTATGATATCACCTTTTTTAACCTGAACGTTAAATTTGATTGCCTCTAATAATTCATTTTTTTTAATTTTATATGAAATTGTTTTACTACTTAAAGATGTACAATAACTTTCTAATGTTTGACTAAAATTTTTACTTTCTACAATCTGAACAATTACTCCAGGAGGAGGCCGTTTAGAAAATTTTTTTTTAAAATAAAGACCTACAGAGTATCGACCAATAACAACTATAGAAATAATTAGAAAAAATATTATAATTCCGATTGTAATTTTTTTAGATCTTTTCATTTATTTCTCCCCATTCAGAATATGAACCATCATAAATTACAGCATTTTTATCACTTATTATAAAATATGCTAGACCTAAAACGCACGCAGTGACTCCAGAACCACATGAAAAAACATTAGGTTTAAAATAATTAACATCGTTCTCTTTAAATACTCTGATTAATTCTAATTTATTTTTAAATGTATTTGTTTTGATATTTATGCAATTTTCAAAAGGAATATTTTTTGAATTTGGTATACATCCTTTTTTAAGCCCTGGTCTTGGCTCTTCCACTTTTCCTTGAAATCTATCTATACTTCTACCATCCACCAAAATAAAATATTTTTTACTTATATTTTCTTCAATTTCCTTTTTTGATTTAATCAAAAAAGATTTTTCAATAGTTTTATAATTTTTTGTTGGTAAAATTTTATTAATCTTACTAGTCGTGAATTTTTTTTCTTTTAACCATTTTTTTAATCCACCATTCAATATTGAAACTTTTTGATGACCAAAATATTTTAAAGAAAACCATAGTCTGCAAGAACTGTAAAGTTCACTAAAATCATAAATAATAATATGGTCTTTATTTTCAATTCCAAAAGAACATAACATTTTTTCCCAGTAATTAGAGCTAGGCATCATATGTGGAATGTGATTATTTTTATCACTATGTTTATCTAAATCCCAAAAAATTGCTCCTGGAATATGTTGTTTTAAATATTCTTTATAAGGATTTCTTTTAGATTTTGGTAAATGCCAACTTGCATCAAATATTTTAACTTTACTTATATTTTCACTAAGCCAATCAGTTGTGACTAGTGTCATTTTTTTTTCTCTTTTCAAAATATTTTTGGTGATATTCTTCCGCTTTACAATAATTTTTTACTTCTCTAATTGTTGTAACAACCTTTCCATTAAGTTTATGGTTAACTTCATTTAGTACTTTTTCTGCCATTTTTTCTTCTTCTTCTGTGCTATAAAATATTTCAGATCGGTATTGATAACCAACATTTGGTCCTTGGCGATTAAGAGTAGTGGGATCGTGTATTTTAAAGAATAATCTAGCTACATCTTCATACGAAATTATTTTAGGATTAAAAGTAACTTTTACTACTTCAATATGTTCTGTATTTCCTCCACAAACTTCTTTATAACTAACTTTTGGACTTTTACCTCCACAATAGCCACATTCTGTGGAAACAATACCAGGAATTCCTTGATATTCAGTTTCGTCCCAAAAACAACCAATTCCACCAATAAATATTTGCATAATATTTTTTAATTTAATGTTAAATATAAATTAATTTATCAAAATGATCAAAAACCAAAATCACCGCGGGGCATTGTGCATGGTATTAAGTGTTCTTTTTTTCTCGTTTATGGATTGTTTAATTAAAATAACAGCTACTGATTTTGCAGTTGGTCAGGTTATGTTTAGCCGCGCTTTATTCGGTTTAATTCCAATTTTTTTTTTAATACCTAAAAAACACTTTAAAGATTTTTATAAAACAAAGTATCCAAGCCTACATTTCCATAGAAGTTTTTGGGGTGCAATTGCAATGTATGCTATTTTTGAGGGAATTAGAAATTTAGAATTAGCTGAAGTAACGTCAATGGCGTTTTCTGCACCAATTTGGGTGGTTATATTTTCTATTTTATTTTTAGGTGAAAAGGTAAAAGCTAAAAGATGGATAGCGGTAATATCAGGATTTATTGGCATTTTAATTATTGCTAAGCCTGGGTTTGATAACTTAAATTTTTATTATATTTATCCTGTGATATTTACACTAGGATTTGCAAGTGTATCAATTTTTATAAGGAAATTAACTCTTGTAAACGAGCCAATTTATTTAATAGCTTTCTATTTTTCTATTTGTTCAGGCGCGATGGGAATTATGACCTTACCGCTAGGAGGTTGGGTTGTTCCTTCGTTATATGAACTAACTTTATTAGTTTTAATTGGAATTTTTGGAAGTGTAGCAAATTTATTACTTACAAAATCATATCAATTGGCTGAAGTTTCTTTAACCACACCTTTAAAATATTTATCACTAGTATTTGCAATTATTTTTGGATTTTATTTTTTTAATGAAATTCCCACTATTTATACGTTATCGGGAGCAAGTTTAATTGTGCTTTCTTCAGCCATAATATTTATTCGAGAACACCAGCTTAAAAAACCTATTACTTTACCTAGACAATAATGAAAACACCTCCACGATATTGGAATAAAGCCAAAAAAAAATTATCAAAAAGAGATCCTGTTTTAAGGAAAATTATCAAAAATTATAAAAAAGGCTTTTTAACAACAAGAAATAATCCTTTCTTTTCTTTATGTAGAACCATAGTAGGTCAGCAAGTCTCTGTAGCAAGTGCAGATGCTATTTGGTCTAAATTTACAAAAAAATGTAAAAAAAAAATCAGGCCCAAGGTTATACTAAAAATATCCTCGCGTGTTCTTAAAAGTGCTGGCTTATCTCGACAAAAAATTAGCTATATCAAAATTATTTCCAAATCTTTTGATGACAAATCTTTTAGTGTTAGAAAAATTAAAAAAATGAACGATGTTGATGCTATAGAGTATATAACAAAGTTAAAAGGGTTAGGAGTTTGGAGTGCAGAAATGTTTTTGATGTTCAATCTAAATAGACCAGACATATTTCCTGTTAAAGATATAGGTTTACTTAGAGCAATTTCAAAAAATTATAAAGTTTCATATCCTCCAAGTGGTAAATTCTTAGAAAAAATTTCGAAATTACATTCTGGTTATAGAACTGTTTTTACCTGGTATATGTGGAGGAGTATAGACCCAACTGATGTTGAATATTAAATAAATTTTTTTTTTAATTCAAGTAAACGTAAATTCGCGATTTGCTTTACTTCCTTAATAGCCTGATTAAATTCAATTTCTTTATTAGATTTGATTCTATTTTTAAAACTATTCAATATATCTAATTTATTTTTTCCTTTTACAGAAATAATAAATGGAAAACCAAATAAGTTTTTATATTTTAAATTTAAAATTTTAAATTCTTCAAATTCCTTCTCAGTACACTGATCCAATCCAGCACTTGCTTGTTCTTTATTTGAATCAGGAGTTAAAAAACCAATTTTTACTTTATCAGCGAGATCAGGGTGGGAATTAAGAATTTTTAATTTATTATGATTATCAGTTTCTTCAAATATAAAGATCATTTTTTTACATAAATTATCAAAGTCATAAAAGGGTTTTTGTTTATATAATCTTACTGCTATCCAGCTAGCACCTTCAAAAATATTACCAAAAACTTCAGTAAATTCAGTTTCAGATAGTTTGTCTATTTTATTGAACATTTATTTAGTTAATATGTATATTATAGTAATAATATTTTATGACTAAATTAACAACACATGCTTTAGACATATACTCTGGAAAACCCGGAAAAGGTATGAAAGTTGATGTTTACTTAATTTTAGAAAAAAGAGAAAAAATTAAATCTGTTGTGCTGAATAGTGATGGCAGACCAGATGAAGTTTTAGTTGAACCAATTAAATTGGGAAATTATGAATTAGTTTTTCATGTTGGGGAGTATTTTAAAAATATTATAAAATTACAAAATCCAAATTTTCTTAGTGAGGTTACAATTAAGTTTGGTGTCTCAAACCCAAAGGAAAAATATCATGTGCCCTTACTATTTTCTCCTTGGAGTTATTCGACATATCGGGGAAGTTAATGACTTCTAATTTTATTAGTTTTGTCCGTAAAGATCGGGTTATAGAAATTAAAAATCCAAATCCCAATGAAACTTTACTTAATTATATAAGAGTAAAACTAAAAAAAACTGGTACCAAAGAAGGTTGTGCGGAAGGTGGTTGTGGAGCATGCACTGTTGTAATTGGAGAATTAAAAAATAATGAAATAAATTATAAAGCAATAAATTCTTGCATAACTCTTTTACCGACTTTGCAGGGAAAACAACTTATTCTTGTTGAAGATTTAATTTCAAAAGATGGATCATTACATGAAGTTCAAAAGGCAATGGTGAACTATCATGGTAGTCAGTGTGGTTTCTGTACCCCAGGATTTGTTATGGCTCTATTTTCAATGTTCAAACAATATTCCAAACTTAGTGATAGTATAATTAAAGATTCTATAGCTGGAAATTTGTGTCGTTGTACTGGATATTACCCAATAATGAAAGCTGCAAAAAGTTTAAAAAATAAAAATAAAATTGATCATTTTAGTAAAAATATAAAAAATACAATCAAACTCTTAAAAAAAATAAATAACAAAACTATTTCAATTTACACAGGAGAAAAAAGATATTTTGCGCCTAGATACGTTCAAGAATTAAAAAAAATACTTAAAAAAAATATTAATGCAGATTTTTTAAGTGGAGGTACTGATCTATCTTTAGGTATTACTAAAGAAAAAAAAGATATTAATTCAATTATATACATGAATTCAATCCACGAATTGAACTATATAAAAAATAAAAATAAATATATTGAAATAGGGGCCACAACACCTTTAATCGATTTAGAATTTTATATAGAAAAATATTATCCAGATTTTACAAAAATTCTTAAACGCTATGGGTCGCCCCAAATACGTAATGTTGGAACTATTGCTGGAAATATTGCTACAGCATCACCCATTGGCGATTGTTTGCCTTTATTATTATCTTTAAATGCTCAGGTTATTTTACAAGATTCCAAAAAAAATAAAATTTTATTTCTTGATGATTTTTTTATTAATTATCGTAAAACAAAATTAAAAAAAGGCCAGTTTATTCACTCAATTAGAATTCCTTTATTTAAAAAAAATATTTTTAAGGCATACAAGGTATCAAAAAGATTTGACGACGATATATCTTCTGTTTGTGCTGCGTTTAATTTAGAAATAATAAAAAATAAAATTAAAGTTATAAGAATTGCATATGGAGGAATGGCGGCAATACCCAAAAGAGCAAAATTTTGTGAAAAAGTACTTTTAAATTCTTTTGTGAATGATGAAACTATCAATAAAGCTAAAGAAGCACTAGAAAAGGATTTTAAGCCAATAAGCGATATGCGAGCTAGCGGATTATACCGAATAGAAGTTGCTAAAAATCTTCTTGAAAAATGCTACGCTGAAATAAAACAAAAAAAATTAATAGGGCTGTATGCTTAAAGTAAAAAAAGAAAATTTTATTAATGAAAAAAGACCTCATGAGAGTGGAATAAAACATGTAACTGGGAAGGCTAATTATACGGATGATATTCCTGAACTTCCTGGAACCTTATATGGTGCCATTGGATGGAGTAAAAAGGCTCACGCAATAATTAAAAAAATTAACTTAGATGATGTAATTAAAAGTGAAGGAGTTATTGCGGTAGTTACTTATAATGATATTGAAGGAAGAAATGATGTTGGTCCTGTATATGACGGAGACCCTATATTTCCGAAAAAAGTAGAATATTACGGACAGCCATTATTTGCTGTAGCCGCAACAACAACAGAGTTAGCAAGGAAAGCAGTTTTAAAAGTAAAGATAGTCTATAAAACTTTGAAACCGCTTACGACTATAAAAGAAGCTCTAAAAAAAAAATCATATGTTTTAAAAGAAAAAATAATAAAAAAAGGTGAAGCTCTTAAAGCAATTCAAAATTCAACAAGTCGTCTAAAAGGAAATTTTACTACTGGTAGCCAAGAGCATTTTGCACTTGAGGGTCAAACAGCTTTTGTTATTCCTCAGGAAGATAATGATTTTAAAGTATTCTCATCCACACAACATCCTAGCGAGACTCAGCAAATTATATCAAAAATGCTTAATCAAAAAAGCAATACTATTACTGTAGAAACAAGAAGAATTGGTGGTGGATTTGGTGGAAAGGAAACACAATCTTTTATATTTGCTGCGATTTGTACTTTATTGGCAAAAAAAACTAAACGTCCAGTTAAACTTAGAATGGATCGTGATGACGATATAATTATAACGGGAAAAAGGCATGATTTTTATTCAGAATATGAAGTTGGTTTTGATGAACTTGGTATTATTAAAGGTTTAAAACTTAAACTAGCATCAAGATGTGGAGTATCTCCAGATTTATCGGGAGCAATTAATGAAAGAGCTTTGTTACATATTGATAATGCATATTTTCTTGAAAATATATTAGTCGAAAATTATCTCTGTAAAACAAATACAGCATCTAACACAGCGTTTAGAGGATTTGGAGGAAATCAAGGTATGATGGCTATCGAAAATATTGTTGATCATATAGCTAGTTCACTAAAAAAAGATCCTGCTGAAATAAGACGTAGAAATTTTTATCAAAAAAAGAAGAAAAATATTACTCATTATAATATGAAAATAGAAGATAATGTAATGCAAGAAATTTTTGACCAACTTTTAAAATCCTCAAATTATAAAAGTAGACAAGTAGAGATAAAAAAATTTAATCAAATTAATAAATATATTAAAAAAGGGATTGCTATAACTCCTGTGAAGTTTGGAATAAGCTTTACCACTTGGCATTTAAATCAAGCAGGTGCCTTAGTCCATATTTACTTTAATGATGGAAGTGTTCATGTAAATACAGGGGCAATTGAAATGGGACAGGGTACCTATACTAAAATTGCACAATTAGTTGCAAATGATCTAGGGTTGCCTTTTAATAAAATTAAAGTTTCTGCTACACGTACAGATAAAGTCCCTAATACTAGTGCTAGCGCAGCTTCTAGTACAACTGATCTTAATGGTGCGGCTGCACTTAATGCAATTTCTAAAATAAAAATGAATTTGGAGAAATATGTAGGACGTAAATACCACATTAAGAACGCTAAAGGAATTTATGAAAATGGAAATGTTAAATTTAAAGGTAAAATATTTAAATTTAATACCCTTATTAAAGAAGCATACTTAAATAGAGTTTCGCTATCATCATCTGGATTTTATGCAACCCCGAAAATACATTTTGATAAAAAAAATTTTAAAGGAAGGCCATTTCTTTATTTTGTTTATGGTGCAGCTGTTAGCGAAGTAATGATTGATACATTAACTGGAGAAAATAAAATAATACGTGCTGATATTTTACATGATGCTGGTAAAGCTATTAATCCTGCAATTGAACTTGGGCAAATACAAGGAGGCTTTGTTCAGGGCGCTGGATGGTTAACAATGGAAGAGGTTAAATGGAAATCTAATGGTCAACTTACCACTCACTCTCCATCAACATATAAAATTCCAGCAGTAAATGATATGCCAGAAAAGTTTAATGTAGAAATTTTTAAAAAAGGTAAAAATATTGAGAATGTTATTAATAAATCTAAAACAGTAGGAGAACCTCCTTTAATGTCTGCAATGTCAGTTTTTTTTGCAATCAAAAATGCTATTTCTTCTGTAGCAAATTATAACTTAAGGCCCAATTTAGATGCACCTGCAACACCTGAAAAAATTTTAATGTGTATAAATAAATTAAAAAGGAAAATATGAACAATAAATTCATGAAGAGAGCTATAGAACTTTCAATTAATAGTGTAAAAAATGGAGGAGGTCCATTCAGTGCAGTGATTGTTAAAAATAACGAAATTATATCAGAAGGTTCAAATAAAGTTACCTCAACATATGATCCAACTGCACATGGCGAAATCGTCGCTATCCGTGAAGCATGTAAAAAAATAAATAATTTTAGCCTTAATGGATATGAATTGTATTCAACGGCAGAACCTTGCCCTATGTGTTTAGCGGCAATTTATTGGGCAAGAATTGATAAAATATATTATGCAAATACAAGAGAAGATGCTCGAAGAATCGATTTCGATGATTCATTTATTTATTCGGAAATTAAAAAAAATATTAATGAAAGAAAAATTCCAATGATTCAAATGATGAGAGATGATGCTTTTAAAGCATTTGAATTATGGGATAAAAAAATAGATAAGGTTAAATATTAAATGGAATTTTTGCCTGATATTTCTAAATGGATCCAAGCTCTCCTTAGATGGGGACATGTTTTTTTTGCTATACTATGGGTTG
>Ga0209992_10004888_pt1 | contig 10230 bp, 12 predicted proteins | sample 2SBtaG_2_FD_182564 | JGI IMG/M metagenome (GOLD analysis project Ga0209992, IMG submission 182564) | Deep subsurface microbial communities from Kolumbo volcano to uncover new lineages of life (NeLLi) - 2SBTROV12_ACTIVE470 metaG (SPAdes)... | ecosystem: Environmental > Aquatic > Marine >... | reverse complement strand
TAAAAAAATGAATGATCTCACAAAAGAACTCGAACTGGAAAAAGATCATGAAAAACAACAAAAAATTCTAAAATCTATCAATTCAATACTAGAAACGATTGAAAAAATTACAGGCAAACAATAAAGAAAAACTAGACAAAATCCTGTATTACAATCCAGGCACTTATCGTACACGTTGTCTTTAAAACGATTAAACGACTTTTCATCTATGCAGAGAAGTTTGGTTCTTTTTGAAAATGCGATCCATTGTAAAGCTACCATGAAATTATACAGTACGGGATTGCAGAACTTTATGAAATTTGTAGGATACACCAATAGCTATGATGATTTTATTTTACTTGATTACAAAGTAATTGACAAACATTTAGAAGATTTTGTAATATTTAATGCTAAAAGAAACATCAAAGGAGTTTCCATCAGAGGATATCTAAAACCAATTTATCTATTTCTTGATGTAAATAGAATACAATATTTCCCTAAAGCAATTAACAGATTAATTCCCAAAGACAAAACAAAGAAAGGAAATTCAAAACCATTTACAGACCTAGACATTCAAAACATGTTAGAATATACAAATAGTTCACGCAACAAAGCTTTGATTTTGTTTTTTAGTTCAGTAGGTGGCAGGCCCGCAGTATTAACAGACCCAATACTTTGTTTCAAACATTTGTACTCAATGCCACATGGTTGTAAAGCTGTACTAATGTATTCAGGATCAGATGAAGAGTATTGGGGATTTCTAACACCAGAAGCTGCAAATGCACTTGAAGTGTACAGAGATGAACGAATTAGACAAGGTGAAGTCATCACACAAGAATCTCCATTATTTGTAATAGGAAAGAAAAACAGATTCAAAGATGAACCATATCTCAGTTTACCTGCACTGAATTCAATTTTTGAGCATCTACAAAGAAAAGCTCACGTTGAGAAGATAAAGTTAGGAAATAGATATGACAAGGCACTAATGTATGGATTCCGAAAGAGATTCAACACTATTCTGAAAATAGATTCTACGGTAAACAGCAACATTGCAGAAAAATTACTCGCGCACAAAAATGGTCTTGATGGAGTATATCTAAAACCAACAAAAGAAGAATGTTTTTCAGAGTTTCTAAAGGCAATTCCAGAATTAACAGTCTCAAAAGCAGAGAAATTGAACCTGAAATTAGAGAAATCAGAATTAGACAAAGATAGAAAGATTTTGAAATTGGAAACAGAGATGAAACAAATCTACAAACTCTTAGAGAGAATTAATATCAATGTATCAGGATCATGAACTTAAAACCATTTCATCAAGTTCTTCATTGATCTGTTTTTTTGTCATTCCTTGATAAGTTTTTTCAATAAATTTCAGTAAACATTTTTGAACAACCGGTTTGAGATAGGTCTTGAATGTATGATATTCACCATATCTATCTAATGTCAAATTTTCACCATGAACAAGATCACTCCTAGCATTGTAAACTTTTTTAATTTTTTCAAAAATTTCTTTTTTTTCTTCTACAGTATCCCCACAAAAATTACTTGTTCTTTTTCTAATATTGAAAGAAACATTTCCGGTTCTATCATTAAACATAGCTTCTAAAACAATCACCAAATCAAGAAAGTCTTTAAGATGATCATCTTCTTCCATTGCTCTCTGATATATCAACAATGCAATAATCAAAGGATTCATAGAAAATTCACTTGTTTGTTTTTGCATGGTTTTATCAAATAGAGGCAGAGTTGCAGACATTCGTTGATATGAATCATCATACGACATTTTGTTTCTTTTAGTTTTGATGTCAGGTCCAATTCCACCCATATGAGCATACGTAGTTGCAATATTTTCTGGAAGTTTATCAAATTCAACAGCAATTCCAGTAGATTTGGATATTTTTGGCATTTGTTGATCTGGATTTGTTAAATGATAACAAGCAAAGAAAGTCAAAATTGGCAACAACCCTTGAGCATCATCTTTACTCCACACTTTAGCAGCATCATCCATTGACTGACCATCATAAACATCAGATGTTTTCTCAAATAGTGTAAACCCAAAGGAGATATTTTCAGGGTGAAGTTCTTTATGACGACCAAAAAACACCTTATCATTCCAATTCACTATTCGTTCATCTAGATTAATTCCATCAATCATAAAAGACCCGATATGATATTTTCTCATCTTAATCCCAAATCCCCAGGTTTCAAACTTTTCCGTAAAACTAAACTTGGAATTTCTTTAGTCATTTTACCTTCATGTTTTATTTTTATAATTTTATATTTTGCAATTCGGCAAGAAGATTTTCCTTTTGTATGATTATATCTCAAATATTTTTCATATTGTTTTATTCTATTTCCTTGAAAATCAAAAGTTGAAAACTTGTTAGCACGTTTGTCATTTATTATTGTAGGACTTCCTTCACTATGACAAACAGGACATTTTAAGGGTAATTTGACAATATCTGGAATTACTTCAATGTGTGTTAATCGGTTTCTTTTTAGATCATCTAACATTTGTTTTAAATTATCTTTATGTACTCTATGAGAGGTCCTCACTTTCTTTGTATTTTCTCTAACTTGTTTATCTTTTATGTGTCTGACACTTGGTTGATACGATACAGTATACCATGTAAGTGATAATTCATTATGTGTTTCAGTTTTTTTAGATATTCTTTTCATTGTGATGGCTCATAGGCATACATCATACACGTGTAGTTTAAAACACTTTCACGATTTAACGGTATGGATAAAATTCAAGCAAACCTTTCTCCAGAAACAGTTGCAAGAATTGCAAAGATTGCAGACAAGCCAGTAACTCGTGGAATCGATAAAATGATCAATACTTGTATTGACGAGTTAGAACATCGTAACTGCAACCAAGAAGAAAAAGTCGAGGATGAAAATGAGTAGTCCCGATAATTTTTTTCCAGATCATATCAAAGAAGAACCTGAGAAACCTGAACCAGTTAACGATGATTGGAGTGTAGAGGATTATTCAGAGAATTGTTCGAATTGTGGTAAAATTTATGCCTATCATAGCCCTTCTCAGGCACTATTTTGCGCTAAATTAGTCATTAAACATTCCTTAGGAGACAACCATGTATTGTCCTAAATGTAAAACGATATTAATTGGAGATGATTCCAATTCATATCACATTCATGATATTATAGAACATGAAGAAGATTTCAAAAATAACATTATCGATTTATCAAAAGAGCAGATTGTAGACATTCTTGTTTCAATTACAAAGTCACTTTACTTTCAAGGACAATGAGTCAAGAGATACAAGCGTATCCTGCAAAGACGCAAAGTAAATTTTTTGATTGGTATGAGAAGACAAACTATGCTGCAATTGAGTGGGATGGATGGAACTTGCCAATGTCAGGAGATGCAAAAGATGATTGTAATCAATGGGCATGGCGCGGATGTTTAGAGTACAAAAAACATTTTGATGGAATGGTTAAAGCACAAACATATCAGATATGTTGCTTTCGTGCTAGTTGTCCACTATGTGCTAGTAGATGGGCAAAGCGTTCTACTGCAAGGATTCTTGACAGATTAAACGCATCAAAAAAGAATCTAAAGTATCTAAAGCATGTTGTAGTGTCACCCCCCACTTGGTTACAACACAAACCAATTGAATTTCTTAGAAAAGAAGCTCGTAAAATGGCAAAGCGTGCAGGGATACAAGGAGGACTAGACATTGTACATCCATTTAGAAAAAAAGGAACACAATGGTATCTCTCACCGCACTTTCATTATCTTGCATGGGGCTGGGTAAATTCTACTAGTGAAATATTTCAAAAAAACGGATGGCTAGTAAAAAATATCGGAATACGGGAGAATCCGATTGGTACTGTAATGTATCTACTAAGTCATGCAGGAGTTAAGAAAAGACGACATAGTATCACATGGTTTGGAGATTTATCATATAGCAAATTAAAAGTTGAAAAATTAGATTTTGCAATCAAATGTCCTGATTGTGATGGTAAATTTCAGAGATTGATTTGTTTTAGAGAAGGATGGGCAGTAAAACCACCTCCAGTCAGCATGGAATTCTCAGATGTTCCAGAAGGATGGAAGTATTGGTTGGATCATCTTAGAGGATTCTAAAAATGGATGATTTTGTACCTAATTTTCACTAAATTATGTCCCATTTGACACAAAATAGAATAATGTTAACATAGGATATTCATCGTGAGGGCTTTAATTTTTAGTGTTATCATAATAGCAGTTATTTTGTTAATTCCTTTTTCCGTACTTGAAAGTGAAGCGATATTCACACCAGTAATTCCAATTAATACTGTAAATGAGGCTCCAACAATTAGTGATTTTCTCAAACTAAGTCAAAGTGAACTTTTAGATAATTATAATCCATATTCACTTGTTCGTGAAAATGGAGAGCGAATTGATAGTTATTATTTTTATGATAAATCAAAAAGTCCAAAATTTATCATGTACATTGAAGACAAAACAGATGAACGATTAAAATATTATCATCCATTTAATTCAGATTACTTTCTAATGTCACTTGAAATAGAAGAGGGTAAATCATATTTCATTTTTGCTGAAAGAAATGGAAACTCTTGTGTATTTCCATTTGAAAAATATGCAGCGTTTTGGGATGGGACTTATTCTGGATGTGATGGAGGAGCAGTAGAGGTAAAAGAGACAGGTAACGGTTTTGCATTTTATGTAAAATTTTTTGTTGATGTACAAGAACCAACAACAGATGAACCTTATTCATTATATTTTGATTATTATGACATAACAGAAAGTGATGACGATGGAATTTTGGTAAAATATGAAACATATCATTTTCCAGATTTTTGGACCATAGGAAAAGCAATTCCATTTACTAATATGGATTCAAAGACCATCAAAGTAAATTCAGGTAGAATTACAGTTGATGATTTTCTTTTCAAGCCATGGAATATCTTGACAGAAGATTTGAGAAAAAATTCATTTTCATGTGCAGATAATACGGTTCAAGTTAGTACAAAATACCAATCATATGCAATAGACGATGTAGTAAGAGTGGATGTTTTTGTAAATTCAGATGTAATTGAAGAAAGGCTAAAACTTGTACTGTATGACGCTAATCTTAATCCAATCTTTGAAAAGTTTTCTTCTGTGTCAAATGATGGAACCGGAATGTTTATGCTTGATTTGAGCACGGTTGTAGGAACTCAAGAAATTAGAAATGAAGTCTTCAAAGTGGAAGTGGAATATGGGATTGATGGTCCTAAAGATTCCACATTATTTGTGATAGGTAAGGCAGTAATTCCTGAAAAAGAAGAAGAGTGCTACTTTTACTTAACTCAGGACAAGTCATCAAAATCTGCTTCTTTTCTGATACATGTGAAAGACCCATCAAATACAGGATATGATCAAGTTCAAATTTTTGTTGATAAAAAAGGAGATTCTCAAAAAAGTCTTGATGGTAATGATGTCTCATATTCTATTGACACAAACAACATAGGAGCACACGAATACAAAAGTGATGGAGGATGGATTACTCACAATGAACACAATGGTGAAGGAAGAATTGTTCAAAGTAATGAAGGGTATGATGCTTTTATTCACATAGACAATGTATCAGAGAATTTTAGATTTGCAATTGAACAAATCGACAATACGGGTTATGATCTAAAATCTGTCAGAACACCAAACAATGGATTCTCAACAAATCCTGAATTTTGGGCAGATACAGAAATGTTTGATGATATACCATCTAAACTTAAGGCAGATAGATACCAACCAAATGAAATTGTTGCCACACAATCACTTGGTGTAAATTTAATTCTAGTTGGTGATGAGTGGAGTACAGAGTTAAAACAATCTATAAAACAAAATCTTAATACTCAATATTCGCCTTTCATACTTTCTGAATTAAATCGTGCAGGCATCACTTATCATTATAATTTTAATTTTGTTTCGGCCTCTGAATCAGAATCAAATGATCTATTTGATTATGTTAAATCAGAATCAACCCCATGGGGAAATACATTCTATGGCGAATCAGATTTTGATGAACCATGGGGATTTGGTCCCTGGATTCAGGCAAACCATACTGAATGGGTAAAAAATGACGTTTATGATGTAGATTACAAAATTATGGATGCAGAAAAGATGGAGGACTATATCCAAAATAACATCATTTCTTCAAATAATGAATTTACAAAACCTACGTCGGTAAATCTAGTATTCATTTCTGGAGATATGGAAGATATTGACTTTCTTCACACATATGGTTTGAATACAAAAGATCCTTCTACAAACAAGTATCATGAAGCAGTAGGGATGATGGGTTTTGGAGGTAAATACAATTTTTACTTTTTTGATTTGTATTCAGTGCCATGGCATGATTCTCAAGGATTTCCAGATTATGATCTTACAGATGAGTACGGATATGACAAAAAATGGAATAATGATATGTTAAATCTACACGACATACACACTACACAAAGACATGCACAGTTAATCTCAGACTATGTAAACAATTCTACATCTCTAATTATTACTCCATCATATCTTTATGGACCAACATACAAATCAAATTACATCATTGATGTTATTCTAATTGGGGATGGAAGTACTGTAGATATTCCTGCATTAACAACAAAATTCTTTGATGCAAATAAGATTAAAGAACAAGTAGAAGGGTTAGCACCATTTTCAGAATGGACAGTGAATCTTTCTGTTTATGATATTAGCGACAGAGAACTTTCAAAATCCACAAAAGATGTAATTCAATCAAAGGAGACACTCCCAATTTATGAAGGATTTCCGGAATACGGAACATATGCAGTAGTGAATTCTGATAAACTGAAAAAAGCAATAACAGAATTTGCAGTGGACAAATCTAGCAAATTCAAAGATTTCAAAGATGTCAAAGAGTCTTCATGGACTATACCTGTAGTGATAATAGTTGGAAAATCCCAAGATCAAATTTATGTAGATAATTATGGAGGAGTTGGTCTGGCCCCTTCACATCCAGATGATCCACAACAACCATGTTGTGCAATTGGAATTACAACTGATTACAATGTCTGGACCAAGTTTTCTAGTGTAACTGATCTTGCACTTCATGAATTAGGGCACACACTAAGTTTCATGCATCCTTTTATGGGATATGATGATGAAGGAGAATTCAAAATTTATGATTATTTTGAAAAATGGTATTGGGGAGTGATGGGATATAATGAACCAACACAAGGATGTGGGCTATGGTATGATTATTTTGTAAACACAGATGATAGTCGTGGATGTGGGATTGCAGATGTATTCTTTACTCAATTTGATAAGGATAATTATTCAAGAGGAGTAGCAGTATATCTAATCAAAACTGCAAAAATTAATCTCTATAATTCAATGATTGAAATAGAAAGAAACGGTGAGGACCTCAATAAATTAGATGTATCTACAAAAAAGACTATTTCTGAAATCGAGTCATTACTTGATCAGTCAGATTTAAAATTAAAAGGAAATGATTTGATATCTGAGAATGGCGCAATACAAACTGCACTAAAAGCTGCAATTCTTTCTAGCGAATTTGCAGAAAAACAAGGAGTTTCATATGTAACAGATGAAAAATCAGCCACAACACTTGAGATTCCTGAATGGATTAAAACAAATGCGGGATGGTGGGCAAATGATACTATTTCTCAAACTGAATTTCTAAAAACAATAGAGTTTTTGATAAAGCAAAAAATTATTATCATTCCAGATATTGTTACATCTGGAGCAACATCTTCAGCTCCCGTACCTGAATGGATTAAAAATAATGCAGGGTGGTGGGCAGATGGACAAATTGATGATGAATCCTTTGTTAATGGAATTCAATATTTGATTAAAGAAGGAATCATCGGAGTTTAAAAATTCTTAAATTCATAGTTTAATCTAAAACAATTATGGCAAACAAGGCAGCAATAGGTATAGGGGCATTTTTTTTAATTATTTCAGGTCTTGGTTTTGTATATCCTATTAGTGAGGGATACACAATTGTGCAAGCTGATGAATTATGTAAATCAGGTTTGGGACAACTAGGTCAATTATTTAGTAGTAGTAATCAACAAGCATGTCAACAAATCAAATTAGTATCATATGGTATTTTTGGTTCTGGTCTTATAGGAATTATTTTACTCATAGCAGGCTCTGTTGCATCTAGAAGTCAAAAAGAAGTGTACTATGAAAAAAGAGAAGAAGATGCATTAGACATACTTGAGAAAAGATATGCAAAAGGGGAAATTTCTAAAGAAGAATTTGAAGATATGAGAAAAGATTTGGAATAAATGAAATTTATAATAATTTTTACAATAGCATTTGTTTTGTTAATCCCAACAACGGCATTTGCTCAAAATAATTTAGAAACAAATTATAATTTAGTAGAAAAAACAAAAATAAATTTTTATGATGGTTTAAAAAACGAGTTGCCATTCACGGTAAAACTTGACATGTATTTTGCAAGTGATTACGTATTTTCGGAACGTAACCCAATAAAATTCAAAATAAAGGCAACTGAAACAAACAGTAATGAAATTGTAGGATTATTTGTAATGTTTCATAGAGAAGGTGAAACTCCAGATTCTAAAATAACTTCGGATTTTAGACGAGGTCTTTCTCATTATATGAATAATGGAGATGCGTTTGCATTAACCAAAATATCTTCTAACCCCAATACATTTTCAATAAATGATGAATTTAATCCTCTAGAGACAGGCAATATTGTAATAAATCCAATAATAGAATTTCAAACAGGGGAAATATTTGCATTTTCTTCACAACACGTAGTTTTTGAAGTAGAATCTGAAATGGTCAAACAACAAGCTATTTCTTCAATTGAAATAATGAAACAAACTTCACTGATTGAAGATTCAAATTTAGAAATTGATGAATTAAGTTCTGAAATTGATGAGTTGAATTCGGTGATTGATGAGTTGAATTCAGAAGTAGACTATGGAATTCCTATTGCAGTAGGGTTATTCATATCTGGAATTTGTTTCGGTCTAATAATAGATTGGAAAAAATTGAAGGCATCAAATAAAAGATTAGATGAAATTGATAACTCTCTAAAAATGATAGGTAGTAAAGTAGGAGTAGTTGTCGATGTTAAGAAACTCCCATTAGATAAACTTGGTAATAGTATTCAAAATCACTTTAGAGCAATTGTTGAAAAAGTAGAAATTGGTGAAAGTGTAAATGCAGTAAAAAATGCACCACAAATCAAAATGACAAAAGAAGAGATCCAAGATTTGGCCAAAGAATTAAAAAAACAAGACGATGAAGAAGTAGATCAGAATAGAGATATGGAAGGAAAAACAGAATGAAATCTATAATAATTATTCCAACAACAAGGATTAGAAAATGAGTGATGAGTCATCTTTTGAAGGATTTATCGAACAAGACAACATTGCAAAAGAAATGATTGTGGTTGCAGGCCTACAAGAAATAGATTTTCTAAGACATCCAATGGAGAATGAAAGGATAGCAGATTATGTTTTTGGGAAAAAATCTCTTGAAGATGGAAGTGTTTCTTTATCATTAGTCAATATTGCTAAAAAACAGTTAGTTCAAGTTTTTCGTATTTTCCCGGATTTTATGAATAGTGATTTAAAGCAAATTTCACCTTCAAATTTATACCAAGATTTTTTTGATAATTTTGGGGAAGAACATCAAGAAATAGATAATAAAAAATATCTAATGGATTTTAAAAACAAAATAATTGTTTTAGGTAAAGTTAAGTCTGAACAATATTTTGATGCATTGAAAAAACATGGGATTATTCATTGAAATTACTCTAAACATCAACAATTCTAACATTTGTCAGTTCTGCAGGTTCAACTCCAATAATTTTACCAATTGATTGTTTTCTAGGTTCGTCAATTTCTTCAACTAGAATTTCTAGGTCTTGATTAGGTTCGTTTTCTTCTAATTCACACACATTTTCAATCAGATCTCGAAGCATTTCTGATTGACATTTTCCCTCCTCATTGCATACTTTGAGAAAATATTCTGCAGTTTTCTGATCTATTTTGGTAGATATCGTTCTCATTTCAAGTAAACCCTGAATAGACTAGAGTATACCTGAGTGAAAATGGTTTTTGACCAAAAAATACTAGCTTACAATAAAGTTTTTATGTTAAAATCCGTGTTGTCGAATTATGAGTAGTAATAAGAAATCAGCACCACTTCCAGCATCAAGTGGAGGTCTCATGAGATTCTTTGAAGATGAGACAAAAGGATTCAAA
>Ga0209992_10004887_pt1 | contig 10231 bp, 9 predicted proteins | sample 2SBtaG_2_FD_182564 | JGI IMG/M metagenome (GOLD analysis project Ga0209992, IMG submission 182564) | Deep subsurface microbial communities from Kolumbo volcano to uncover new lineages of life (NeLLi) - 2SBTROV12_ACTIVE470 metaG (SPAdes)... | ecosystem: Environmental > Aquatic > Marine > Volcanic... | reverse complement strand
TCCTGCTGGATTGACAATCGCGTCGCTGAAGAAGACTTATGATGAGAATCCGGAATTTCTCTCCGGTATTCTTTCCTCTGCCCTGGATCTGGAACGGGATCCGTTCTCTGCTCTCGCCGCCGCCTCGGCTAGCGACGGAGTCTTCATCCACGTAGAATCGGGGGTGCACATCGATGAAACCATCGTCATTCACCATGATGAGGTAGACTCAGCAGGATTTGTTCAGCCACGTCTTTTGATCGTTGCTGAAAAGGGAGCATCAGTGAACATGCTGGAGCATTTTGGTCAATCTTCGGTCGCACCCGCGTTTGAAAACCGGATTGCTGAAGCCCTCGTCCAAAAGGGTGCCAGGGTTGATCACGTGCTGGTTTACGAGCGCAACGAGAATGCTACGTTCGTAAACGGTCTGCACGTGACTCAGGCTGACGAAAGCCACTTCTCCACCAATACCATTACGCTGGGTGGAGGGCTCGTGAGAAATAATCTGCATTTTCTACCGGACGGTGAGGAATGTGAGACCCATCTTAATGGTCTGTACATCGCTCGAGGCAATATGCACGTCGACAATCACACGATTGTGGACCATGCGAAACCCAATTGTGTGAGCAACGAGCTGTTCAAAGGCATCGTCACAGATAAAGCCACGGGAGTCTTCAATGGAAAGGTCCTCGTTCGACAGGACGCTCAGAAGATCAATGCGTACCAGACATCAAAAAGCATTGTTCTTGACAGAAACGCCAGCATTTATGCCAAGCCTGAACTTGAGATATATGCTGACGACGTGAAATGTAGTCACGGCGCGACGACTGGAGAATTGGACGATGAGGCCTTGTTTTATCTGAGAGCCAGAGGCATCAACTATGAAACCGCGCGCATGATGCTGCTCGAAGCATTTGCTCGCGATGTCGTGGATCTGATAGAGCTCGAAGGGGTCCGAGAGTATCTCTATTCGCGCCTGCATGAAATCCTTCTGGACAACTGACAGCATGGAGGTTGGAGGATTGACGACATCGAGCGAGAAACTGGAACGCATCAGGAGCGACTTCCCGATTCTGGGAAAGACGATAAATGGTCACGAACTCGCCTATCTGGACAATGCGGCGACAGCTCAAAAACCGCGGTCGGTCCTCGACCGAATAAATGAATATTACACCAGCGAGAATGCAAACGTTCATCGGGGTGTCCATACGCTGAGTCAGACGGCAACCGAGACTTACGAAGCTGCCAGAAACCGAATTGCGACTTTTCTTGGTGCCTCCAGTCCTCGCGAAATTGTTTTCACCCGTGGTACCACCGAAGCGATCAATCTGGTCGCCTCGTCGATGGGCGTTTCCGGGATTGGACAGGGCGACGAGATCGTCGTGTCTGAAATGGAACACCATTCCAACATTGTACCCTGGCAACTGCTGTGCGAGCGAACCGGAGCAACCATGCGCGTGGTCCCGGTATCTGAAGCTGGAGAACTTGAGTACGATGAGTATCAGGCCAGCCTGAATGAGCGCACCAGGCTCGTCGCGCTGGTTCATGTATCCAATTCACTGGGGAGTATCAATCCTGTGCGTCGCATCATTTCAGATGCGCATAGTCTCGACATTCCTGTCTTGCTGGACGGGGCGCAGGCCACACCTCACATGAGGGTCAATGTGAGTGAGATCGACGTGGATTTCTACTGCGTATCGAGCCACAAAATGTTCGGTCCTACAGGATTCGGAGTGCTGTACGGAAAGGAAGCACTGCTTGAAGCCTTGCCCCCCTATCAGGGTGGAGGGGACATGATTGAAGAGGTGGATTTCGCAGGCACGACATTCAATGAACTACCTCACAAATTCGAAGCCGGAACCCCCCACATCGCAGGTGCGATTGGCTTTGCGGCAGCCATCGACTATCTCGAAAGCGTTGGATTCGACTGGATCTCAGAACAAGAATCAGATCTTCTGACCTACGCAACAGGAAGGCTTAGGGACATAGAAGGCCTTCGTATCGTAGGCGAAGCCAAACAAAAGGCGTCTGTCATTTCGTTTCTGCTCGGAAACTCACATCCCTACGATGTGGGCACCGTGCTGGACAAAATGGGTATTGCTGTACGAACGGGACATCACTGCACGCAGCCGCTCATGAAGCGGTATGGAATTCCCGGCACGGTCAGGGCTTCTCTCGCTTTTTACAACACTCGGGACGAAATCGACCGGCTGGTCAGTGGCCTGAAAAAAGCATCCAGTCTTTTCTCATGACCGCATCGAACACCATAGCGGAGAAGGCAGCTCAACTCGTCGATGAGTTCTCGATATTCGATGATTGGATGGATCGATATCAGTATCTGATTGACCTGGGAAAGGAATTGCCAGCTATTGATGATGACTATCGATCCGATGACTACAAAATAAGGGGATGCCAATCACAGGTTTGGCTTCAGCCGATTCCTCAAAACGACTCGATCAGCTTCAAAGCAGATTCAGATGCACAGATTACAAAAGGACTGATTGCGGTTCTGCTTCGGGTGTTCAATGGACAGCCGGCCAGAGAGGTGGCATCGGCTGATCTGTCGTTCCTGGATGACCTGGAACTCAAGGAGCACTTGTCTCCGACTCGGAAAAACGGACTTGATTCCATGCTGAAACAGATCCGAATGTATGCAGCCGCCATCGCCGCGAAATCAACATCAACATTATGAGCGATATCCTACACCCTGAACAGGATCCATTTGAAGCAGCAGCTTCAGACAGCGGTAGCGGTTCAACACCTTCCGGCCATCTTGTCGAGGCTTCATCTGCTCTCGCTTCTTCTGAAGAAGAAAAACCGCTCCCCGAAACGGAAGTCAAGGTCACCGAACCGACTGATTTTACCGACGAAGAGATAGAAGCACAGGTGGTCGAGGCGATCAAGACCGTCTTTGACCCTGAAATTCCGGTCAATGTCTACGATCTCGGTCTGATTTACGGGATTCAAGTGAATCCGGATCGTACGGTGAACATCTCCATGACCCTCACAACGCCGAATTGTCCCGCAGCTGGTTTTCTGCCTGGTCAGGTTGAAATGAGAGTCAGACACGTGCCCTCGGTCGAGGATGCTCGGGTCGATATAACCTTTGACCCTCCTTTCACGCCGGACATGATGTCCGAAGAAGCCAAACTCGAACTGGGTTTTCTCTAGAACCCGGACTCAGAAAGAGGGCCGCCCGAATGGGCGGCCCTCTTTTTATACAGGCACATCTGAATCGAAAAGGAATGGATTACTCTTGAGGTATTGCGTATTGCATTCCCGCAACGATTCCTCCCTGGGGATCCGAAACCATGGTGAACTTGCCAACATCCGGCATATCCACGACGGGAAATAGAACTTTGCCCCCTTCTGCCTCAGCGGTTGCACAGAATGCATCGATATCGTTAACCGTAACGTACGCTCCCCAATGTGGAGGCATATCTTCGGGCGAAACGCTCAAGATGCCGCCAATGCCTTCTTCGCCAATCTGAATGACGTTGTACGGGCCCTGAGACATTTCCTGAGTAACAATATTCCATCCGAACAAATCAGTGTAGAATTCTGTCGCTGCCGTGGCATCTGCGACCCTCAACTCGAACCAGGAGAAAGCGCCATGTAGCTGAAAGTTATCGGCCCAATCACGCTGATGTGCTTCGTGATCTGGATCTTTGTAGGAAATGAGGCTGAATACTGCCCCGAATGGATCCTGAATCACTGCCATTCTTCCTACTTCTTCAACTGTAAAGGGCTCCGCCAATAGTGTCGCGCCACCTGCCACTGCTTTGGCCGCCGTGTCATCGACGCTCGTTACGGTCACATAGACGCCCCAATAAACGGGGACGTCCGGCATCGGCAGCTTCATGATTCCGGCGACGGGTTGCCCGTTAACGTTGCCTACCGTGTATTCTCCGGTCGACATTTCCATTGTCATGGTATCCCAGCCGAAGAGAGCCTTGTAGAATGAAGTCGCCGCAGCAGCGTCTGTTGTCATCAGTTCTGCCCAGCTAATTGCACCGGGAGTCTGGATGGGTTTCATGATGATGACCTGTATTTGTTGGTGGTTTTTGTTTGGGTGGAAACAGTGTACTGAATCAGGTCTGAATGAGAAATATGTGACATGTCCCAAAAGTTGTGGCCCGCCGGACGTTGTCCGGCGGGCCACACAATGACTTCATGAAGTGCCTTAGTCTTCTATTATGGGGCTGTCATCCAGTTCATTCTCATCATCTGAACGAATAGCCACGCCGGCCTTTTCAAGAAGGGATCCGCAGCGCTCAATCGCCGAAACAATCCCTGCTGTCGCTTTGCCGGACTTAATACCCATGACGATGTCCGAAACAACATCAGCCCAGTCTTCCGGCGATACCTTTGAATTGATTCCAGAGTCTCCCAGAACTTCAACCCGGCGTTCGAAAAGCGACACGAGCAAAAGTATGCCTGTTCGTTCGCGAGTCCGAAATACTTCGTTTTCCAGAAATGCCTTCTGGGCCCTGCCGTGAACTGCGGTGACCAAAACATTTTCGGGAATCAACCATCGCCTCAACGCCGGCAATCCTCGAACCACGAGAGCAGCCAAAAGCGCACCAAGGACCATCAGAATCGGAGCAGACAACGGGGCGAAGCCTGATGTGGCGCCCCAGGCATCGCTCGACGTAAAAATTAGTTCGTTCGCAAGCAGACCGGGAAGAACACCGATCATGGCGCCTTTCCACAACGCTATCTCGTAACTGGCCGATGACCGGACAATTACCGGTACTATTTCACCGGATGTCCGCTTCTCAGCCGCCTCGACTGCTTTGCGAATTTCTTCTCTATCCTCATCGGAAAACAACGTACTTGTCGACATGCCACTCTCTTTCGTTTGGGCATATACTGCTTAACGTGTTTTTCGGTTCTGGTAGATCTACACCCGATCCGCTACCCGGTCCGGTCGACAGGTACATTGCTGTTCGACAATTGAATGTCGGACATAAGACCGGGACCGGGTAGAGCAGATCGAAGTGATTACTTCGAGGAAAACGTCAGGTATCCGTTTTCCTGCGTAGCAATTCTGAGTGATGCCTCGTCTGCCTGATAGGTACGGGCAGCCCGCATCCCATCCGCAAACAGTTCTGTGATTGGCTCTCCCCTGCAGTTTTCATGGTATTCCACAGTCGAAACCGTGAATCCACCATTATCATTTACCTCATACAGACCTGAAACATCTCCACAGGAGGCTTCCCCGCTGAATCGACCGTTGTCGTCGAATTGCAAATCGACGCCGCGATCGGCAGCTTGTACAGTTTGAGTGCGGTAAAAAACAACTTCGAGTGTCCACTCTGAACCGTGCAGATGACGGTGTCTGTCATAATCGTCGTCTTCTTCGACGACGAGAATACATCCAGTGGCAACAAACGGGAGGACGACAGCAAATATCAACGCAAGAATTGCGTAGCGGTTTGTCAGCTTCATTTCCCTCTACATTTAAGTGAATCATGACAGTTAACCGCGAACCCTTATCCTCCTAGCCGCTGGGTTCAACGATCGGGTAACGTGAACATCCCTAAAAAATAATTCAGGCCTGCAGCCTTTCCTCAGACTCTACCATTAGAAGACTTGATAATTTCTGGTCAAGGCGATCACCTCATGCATGAGCTTTGAGGACATTTATTTATGTTTGCCTCCCGTCGAATAAACCCATTCCGAGATGAAATATCCTGATGCCGCTTCCTTCGGCGATCTGTCCAGCCTCACGGAGATATCAGAGGCCCTGGACGCGTTCAATCGATTTGAAGGACCCGATAATGCAGGCAGAAATCAGAATGACTGGAAGAGTAGCCTGAACGTACCTCTGCCTGAACGGGGTGAAGGCCTCAATGCCGTCCTGGACGACCTCAAGGAGGTGATAATCCCCAACGGACTGAGAAACGGACATCCGGGATTCGCAGGATGGGTGACGACTGCGCCGACCACATCAGGTACTGCGGCGACACTTGCCTCAACAGTGGCTGGTTCACAGCGACACTGGGTCCAGACATTCAATTACCTCGAAACTGTCAGCCTCAATTGGCTCAGAGAACTGATCGGCCTTCCGGATCACTGGCAAGGGACTTATTGTGGAGGTGGATCTTCTGCAAACCTCATTTGCCTCGGAGCTGCCCGTCAGTGGGCCGTCGAGCAACAAGGTGTTGACCCCTCAATGACGGGCCTTCCGGACGGCAAGCAGTGGAGGATCTACGCCAGTAGCGAAGTCCACCATGTAATAAACCGTGCTGCCGCCATCCTGGGAATTGGTCGTCGATCAGTAATGCCGATTCCGGTGAATCAGAATCAAGAAATCAATATCGCGGCCCTCAGAGCTCAATTGGACAAGGATGCCAGCAACGGCATTCTGCCGATGTCGATTGTAGCTACAGCTGGTACAGTGAATACGGGAGCTATCGATCCCATCAACGAACTGGCTGATATTTGTGAAGAGATCGGGGCATGGCTCCATATCGATGGTGCGTATGGCATGTTTGGCGTCCTCGACGAACGTATTGCCGATCGTTATGACGGATACCAACGCGCCGGATCGATCGCGCTCGATCCTCACAAGTGGCTCGCGGCTCCTGTCGGAAACGGTGTTTCTATGGTCAATGACCGTAGTCTCATGGGACGCGCGTTCACACTGGAGCCGGCCAGCTATCTGGAAGGGTCTGCCTTGTCTGACGGAACGGTTGTCTCCCCCTTCGATAATTTTGGGGAATTGTACCACGATTTCAACCTTGATCAGTCGGCACCATCCAAAGGAGTTCAGGTATGGGCGATTCTCAAGGAAATCGGTCGTGACGGTATGACCGATCGAGTGGTCCGGCACAACACGTTCGCTCGGCGACTGGAAGAACGAGTTGCTTCAAACGGGAAACTGGAAGTGCTATCAAAAGCCGTTCTCTCGATCTGTTGTTTTCGATACAACAATGGTGAGCTTGATGAGCCCACTCTCAACGAGTTGAACGCCAAGATAGCAGCCCAACTTAGGGCAGAAAGCAATTTTGTGCCTTCAACAACCCTGGTTGGCGGGAAGTACGCCATCCGGCCCTGCTACATCAATCCGCGCACCAGACTTTCTGATGTTTACGGCCTGGCAGATCGGGTTGTCGAAATTGGTGATGAAATAAGTGGGTGATTCTCTCTCAACCTAATCGACTTTCATCTCGTACATTTGGGCCTCGCGCCAGAAGACATTTTCAAACAATCACATTTCAGTCCAAGATTGACATGAACCGAAAAGCAGTTACCCTGATCTCCCTTTTCATATTTCTCTGGATGGGTTCATCCCTCACCGCATCCGCTCAGACCTATCCTACAGATGACCCCGTCATCCAGCAAATGTGGGAAACGGGTATAGAAAATTCGATGACCCGAGAACTGGCCCATGAACTCATGGACGTCATTGGACCAAGACTAACCGGCACTTCCGGCCTCTCCGATGCTCAGGATTGGGTATACGAGAAATACGAATCATGGGGAATTGACGTTTCCAAAGAGGACGTAGGAACCTGGCTGGGATGGGAACAGGGAATCCTGCACGTCGACATGATCTCTCCCCGCGTGGTGTCCCTCGAGGCAGAACTCCTGGCATGGAGTCCCGGCACCGACGGTGTCGTCGAAGCCTCCGTTGCCCTCCCTCCGGCCGATCTTTCTGAAGAAAATGTTGAAGAATGGCTGTCAACAATCAAAGGCAAATTTGTGATGACGTCGGCGCCTGAAGCCATGTGTCGTGCCCGTCAGGAACTTGAGGCCAATGCCCGCCCCGAAACGGTGACCCGGCTCAACGATGAGCGACGAGCCACTGCTATAGACTGGAACACCAGAATGAGCGCCATTGGTGACTTCCGTTCACGGGAATCAAAACTGGATAGCGCGGGAGTTGCGGGCTTCATTTCATCACGTTGGTCGGGCGGATGGGGCGTTAATAAGGTGTTTTCGACAAACAGTCGACGCGCAGTAGCGATTGACATGTCCTGTGAGGATTACGGTCTTCTTTTCAGACTTGCCGAAGGAGGCAACACGCCACGACTCAGAATTGAGGCACAGGCGAATTACCTGGGAGATGTACCGATACTGAATGTAATAGGTAGAATCGAGGGCTCTGAGCTGCCAAACGAATACGTCCTGCTCGGAGCGCATCTTGACTCGTGGCATGCTGCAACCGGAGCGACAGACAACGGTACCGGGTCCATAACAATGCTTGAAGCAATGCGGATTCTCAAGACGGCTTATCCAAATCCCAAGAGAACCATTCTGGTTGGTCACTGGACGAGTGAAGAGCAGGGTCTGATAGGGTCCGGAGCGTTCAGGGAAGATCATCCAGAAGTAATCGAAGGACTGCAGGCGGCATTCAACCAGGACAACGGCACCTGGCGATTTGAACGACTTGAAGGTCAGGGCTATTTGGCATCGGCAGGCCACCTTCCCAAATGGATGGCAGCTGTTCCCACAGAGATATCGTCCCACATAGTCGTAGAGGTACCGGGAGCGCAAAACAATTCGGGAAGCGATCACACGTCTTTCGTTTGTGCACAGGCCCCCAGCTTCAGGCTTCAGTCTCCCTACGATGAGTATCGTCAATACACCTGGCACACAAACAGGGATACATATGACAAAATTGTTTTTGACGACCTGAGTGAAAATGCCACTCTTGCCGCCATGTTGGCCTATATGGCGTCAGAAGATGATGTCCGGTTCGATCGCTCTCTTGCCAATCTTCCTCCGAGCCAGCGTACAGGACAGGCACGCAACTGGCCAAACTGTCGTCCCTCAAGACGTTCACTGAACTAGGTCGGCTAAGCAGGATGTCCTTCGACAAACTGGGTTATGATGAGTGGTGCGTGAGCGCATTTGAAGAATACCTCCGGCCTGGCTGGGAGGTCTGCAGGGTGATGACCGTCAACAGGACCAATTGGATCATCAGCGATGGCAAAAGCGATATTCGCGCCGAACTCACCGGTCGACTCAACTTTTCCGCTGAATCACCCCTGGATCGCCCGGCGGTCGGTGACTGGGTGATTGCGCAATTCTTTGATGACAGAACGTTTGCTGTGATCGATGAGGTCTTGCCCCGCCGCTCCGAACTGAAACGAAAGGCAGCGGGAGCGACGGTGGAGTATCAGCTTTTTGCGACAAATGTTGACAGGCTGCTGATCATGCAGTCCTGCGACAGGGATTTCAATCTCAGAAGACTCGAGCGATATCTGGTCATGGCCCGCGACGGAAACGTCGAACCAGTTCTGCTCCTTTCGAAAGCGGATCAGGTGAGCGAAGGCGAATTGAGTGAATTGATCTTGTCCGTGGCCAAATTGGATCCTGACTTGCCGGTTGTGGCGTTCAGCTCATTGGAGGCAAGAAACCTTGATGCCGTTCGAGCACTGCTTCAACCGCAGAAAACGTGCTGCCTGATGGGATCCTCCGGAGTTGGAAAGACGACGTTGCTCAACATTCTCGTTGGCCAGAATCAGTTTGAAACCGGAGAGGTTCGTGCTTCCGATCATCGAGGTCGACACACGACAACAAGCCGCCATTTAATCGTTCTGGACGGCGGTGCGTTGTTGATAGATACTCCCGGTATCCGTGAACTGGGCACCATCGGGGCCGAAGCCGGAATCGGAGACACCTTCGCTGACATTATCGAACTGGCGGACTTTTGTCGTTTTTCAGATTGCAATCACGAGCAGGAGTCCGGATGCGCCGTCATGGATGCCATTTCTGCCGGCAACTTGGATGAGGCCCGCCTGATCAGCTATAAAAAACTTCAGCGAGAGACACTTCGACACGAAATGTCTCTCGCTGAGCGAAGAAAGAAGGATAAAGCGACCGGGAAACTCTACAAGAGCATCATTCAATCGAAAAAAGACCGGCGCTAGTCGCTTCCCAGTGCCAGGCGTCTTGATTGCGCCGTATCAGCTCAACTTGTACCGGCCCAGGCTCCAGAGAGCCAGAGCCGCGAGCAGGATGATCAATCCGTAGACAGGAGCGATCATCGAGACATATAGTCCTCCCGCAAGTAATTTGGGCGAGATGTCACCAACCTGCTGGATCACCTGAAAGGCCTGCATCAAGCCTATTGCTTGACTCAAAATGCCTACGAAGAACGTAAACACGCCCAATTGAAGGACTATGGCGTTCATCCGGCGATTATTCTGATTTTCCCCTGTGCCATTGAATGCTTTGATCAATGTTAAGGTGGCCAGGACGATCATCGCCAGTCCCAGAATGGTCATTGGAGTCATGA
>Ga0209992_10004886_pt1 | contig 10231 bp, 19 predicted proteins | sample 2SBtaG_2_FD_182564 | JGI IMG/M metagenome (GOLD analysis project Ga0209992, IMG submission 182564) | Deep subsurface microbial communities from Kolumbo volcano to uncover new lineages of life (NeLLi) - 2SBTROV12_ACTIVE470 metaG (SPAdes)... | ecosystem: Environmental > Aquatic > Marine >... | reverse complement strand
TTCAAAGCACAAATTATTGTAATTCACCACCCAACCGCAATTGCTCCTGGTTATACACCAGTAATGCACGCACACACTACACAAGTTGCAGCAACTGTTACTGAGTTCCTCCAAAAGATTAACCCAGCAACTGGTGCAGTTGAAGAAGAAAATCCAAAATTCCTTAAAGTTGGAGATTCAGCAATTGTCAAAATTAGACCGGTGAGACCAACTTGTATCGAAACTTTCCAAGAATTCCCTGAGATGGGTAGATTCGCCCTTAGAGATATGGGTGCAACTATCGCAGCAGGTATTGTAAAGGAAATTACCGAAGAGTACAAACCATAGGCGGATTTTAATGACACAAACCGCCCGTGTTAAACTCACCTCTACCAGTCTTCCAAAACTAGATGGTGTATGTGGTGAAATCATGGGTATTGGTAAAAAAACCGGTGTCAAAGTTAAAGGCCCAACTCCACTTCCTGTAAAAAGATTACATGTTGCAACTAGAAAATCACCATGTGGTAGTGGAACTGAAACTTATGAAAAATGGGAAATGAAGATGCATAGACGAATAATCAATATCAACGCTGATGATAAAGCAATTAGACAACTAATGAGACTAAAAATCCCTGATGATGTCTACATTGAATTGTCTTTGACATAATCTGGTAGCCTTAAATTATAGAAATTTTGATGATAAACATGGTTGAAGAAGAATTAGATGAAGTAGAAGAAACTCCTGTTGAGACTTTTGAAGTAAATTATACTTGTTTGAGATGTGGAACCGTTGTTTCAAATACTGAGTTATCTAGATTGCCTGAAATCAAATGTATCTGTGGTTTCAGAGTATTTACCAAAGCAAGACCCCCTGTAGTAAAAACTGTTAAAGCAATTTAGTTATCTGTCTTTTTTGTAACTGTGTTCTCTTTGTAAATGAGTTCTCATATCTTCCATGTTTGAAAAATATTTGTCACATTCTTTACAATCGTATTGCAAATCTTTGCCATGAATAATTTGTTTGTGATTCATTAATTCTTCTTCTTGTGAAAATTTCTTATCGCATGATTCACATTTTATTTTTTTAAAAAATCCCAACTTTTATCCAAACTCTGCCTTTTTTTCATCCCAGCATTTTCTACATAGCTGACCTTCAATCTTCCAACTTCCTTTTGGATTATATCTGATCAATCCCATTTTGCCTTGGCACAGAGAACAGAAATTTTTCTTTTTACCATGATCTTCTTCTTTGTTATCAAAGCATTTTTTGCATAACAATCCTTCCATATCCCATTGCCATCTGGGTTCCCACAAATCTGTAATCTTTTGAGTTGTTCCACAAACAACACATGGCTGTCTAACTTTGCCTTCATAGTATTCTTTAGATTTATCAAAATGACAATTTCCACAAAGTGGACCTTTGACGTTCCATTCTCTTTTTGGTTTGTGTTTATGAGTTAGTTCTTTGTTACAAACACTGCAAAATGATGGCTTTCTACTAAATAATCCCATTTTCTTTGATCTTCATGATATGATATATTCTATAAATGTAAATAAAATAAAAATAACAAAAAATTGTCTATTGTTTTAAGATTTTCTCAAGAGCTTGACTTGCGTTTAGCATACCGTTTCTCTTGGCAAATTCTTCGATCATTTTGTATTGTTTTTCAGTAAAACATACTGGCATTGAACGTCTTTCCATATTTTGTAACTGTATTTTTTACTAATATCCTTTTCTCTTGGAAAGATATTTCAAACCACTCTCTATACTTTGACCATGGTTAAGAAACGACAGATCTTAGTAATTGGTCATAATATCAATGGATGTACTCCTAAACATGAAAAGGCAGCATATGATGTTGGAATGGAGATTGCCAAATCTGATTCTGTTCTGATTACTGGTGGCCTTGGAGGAGTGATGACAGCAGCAGCTCATGGAGCAAAAGATGCTGATGGTTTGACTGTTGGAATAATTCCTCAGGCAGATGCTTCTGAAGCCAATGAATACTGTGATATTGTTATTCCTACTGGAATGGGACTTACTCGTGATTTCTTGAATGCTCTAACTGCTGATGGAATAATTATAGTTGGTGGGGGATCTGGAACATTATCTGAAACATGTGCTGCATATATGAACAAAAAACCTATGGTTGCAATTCGAAATCTAAATGGCACTGTAGCACAATACATTGATGGGTATATTGATCACCGAGAAAATGTAAAAATTATTGGTGCTGATAATGCACAAGAAGCTGTAAAGAAAATTCTAGAATTAATTACTGCATAGAAATTAACAGTGGATCTGGTCTGTAAAATTCCCCATGTTCATCAGCTAGTTTGTTTAATTCATCTACTATTTTTTTAATTCCAATTTCTTTTGCTGTTTCAAACAATGGTTTTTTCAAGCCTAATCCTAACTGTGCTGCCTTTTCAATTTCTTCAATATCGCTTGCACCGTTTGATACAAGCCATGCTGCGTTGTTTAGAATATTTGCAACAAGTTGAATTGGATCACACTTTTGTGCAAGTTCCTCTGAAAGTGCAACTCGTTCATATTTATCATCAGAATATTTGTAATAACCTTCACCTGATTTTTGTCCAAGCTTTTTCTCATCAAACATTTTTTCAACAAGAGGATGTGGGTTGATTACCTTTTTGTCACGCAAGTGCATCTCTACTGTTGCTTTATGAATTACATCCATTCCAGTAAAATCTGCTAATTCAAAAATCCCCATTGGGAATCCTAGATTGAATTTAACTGCAGAATCAATTTCTTCTAGTGTTGCACCTGTTCTATCTTTTACAAAACAAGCTTCGTGCACCATTGGAATGAATAGCCTGTTAATGATAAATCCCGGAACATCTTTTCTACATAGTACTGCTTGCTTGTTCACTGATTTTACATATTCTTGAGTTAAATCTGTAATCTCTTGTGCTGTTTTTTCACCTGGGATGACTTCTACTAATTTCATTAATTGTGGTGGATTGAAAAAATGTATGCCTATGAATTTTTCAGGACGTGATGTTGTATTTGCAATTTCTGTTATTGGAAGTGTACTTGTGTTTGATGCAAAGATAACTTCAGGTTTTGCTACCTTATCCAACTCTGCATAAACTGATTTTTTTAAATCCATAATTTCTGGAACTACTTCGATCACTAGTTCTGCGTCTTTTACTGCATCTGACAAATCAACTATTGGTGTAATTCTTGAAAAAATAGCATCACCTTCTTCTTTGGATATTTTTTCTTTGGAGACTAGCTTGTCCAAACTCCATTTGATTTTCTCCATTGCTTTATCTAAAAATTCTTGTTTGATATCTCGTAGAACAACATTGTATCCTGCAGTTGCTGAAACCTGAGCAATCCCATGTCCCATGACTCCCGAACCTAAAACTGTGATGTTTTTTACTGTCACAATTACTGGGAAATCGAGTATCCTTTATAATGTATTTCAAAATTTTACAAATAATGGGCTTGTTCAAACGTAAGAAAGATGATGAAAATAAAACAAAATGTGATGTTTGTGGTACCGATTTACATGACCCTGAGCGATTGAAAAAACATATGAAAAAAGCACATGGTAATGTTCCAGCAAAGAAAATGGACCCTAATGCTGGTGATGGCGGTACTTGGTAATTGGAACTTAGTTCTAGCCAAAAATCTAGTTTAATTTTTGTTGGTGCTTTTGTCGTTGCTGGGATTGTATTATCTACTATGGTTTTTCCATTTTGGAATTTAATTCGTGAAGATAACTATGAAGAAGTAACCATATTGACCAATGATGAGGGAATATGCTATGTTGAAACACTTGATGCCATTCCAAAAGTCATTGAAGATTGCAACTTAAAATCTGGAGACGTTACTACCATCAAATTTGGTGAGGGGCTAGCATGGGCAACCATCGTTGAACCTTAATCGATGATTTAATATTTTAATACATTTGATATTGTACTATGGACTGTATTTTTTGTAAAATCATTTCTGGTGAAATAAAATCTAAATTCCTAAAGGAAACTGAATATTCTGTATCTTTTCTTGATGCATTTCCTCTTGCTTCAGGTCATGTGCTTGTTATTCCAAAAAATCATCATCAAAAAATTCAAGACATGAGTATGCAGGAGAATACTGACTTGTTTTCACTAGTACATGAAATGGTATCTAATGTGGATAAAATTACTGGTTCAACTTTGGTTGCTATACATAATGGAGAAGATGCAGGTCAGGAAATACCTCATGTCCATGTACATTTAGTTCCAAGAAGTAAAAATGATTCAGCTGGTGCAATACATAGTATGTTTGATTCACCTGTGAATCTTTCAGAATCAGAAATGGATGAACTGTACACCAAATTAAAAATCTAATGTGGAAATAGTTTTTCTTTAGTATCTTTATTTTCTACCTTGATTGCTTTTGTTGGACATGTTTCAGCTGCATTCATAATTTTGTTTATTCCTGCACCTTTTTGATTAATTACTGATGATTTAGGATTTGATTTACTAGCTTTATTGATTTCAAACACATCTGGGGCAATGATTTCACAACTACAACACCCTATGCACAAACTCTTGTCTACATCTACAAACAGATCTGGTTGCTTTTTAGGTTCTTGTGCTTTTTCATACTCTCCATTTCTGCCATCCGCACGTACTCTGGCATTATAATCTTCCCAGAACTTTTTTTCATACTCTTTCCAAAAATCTGGGTCTCCTTCTTCGAATTCTCGTGTATATTTCCCCCAATCTTGTTGCGGAATACTTCCATCCTCTGGTGCGCCCCAATATGGTTTTCTTTTAAAATTATTTTCAGGTTTTTTTTGAGGTCTAGAAATATTTTGATATGGTGATTGATGTTGATTGTGATTTTTCTTTAAGTGATTGTATGCTTCAGTTATTTTCTTAAAATCTTCATCTTCTGTTTTATCTTTGTTTTTGTCTGGATGAAATTCTAGAGCCATTTTTCTATATGCAGTTTTAATCTCGTCTTGAGATGAACTGGAATCTACATTTAGTGTTCTGAGAGCTTGGTATGTATTCACTAGCATTAGAGGTTTGTCATATGTTAAAAATAATTACCCATAATTCTGTGTTATTAGATTATTCTAGAAGAATCTCATCAGATGCTTTCCAAGCAGGTTCTACAATACAAAGAAATTTCAAAATTTTATTTCCTGAATTCTCGATAAATTGCTTTGCATTTGGTGAAACGTATGCCGAGTCATCTTTTTGCAACAAATGAACTTCTCCCTCAATTGTTAGTTTTCCTTCCCCTTCTAAAATATAGTAAATCTCTGAGGAACTCATTTTGTGTAGTTTTGATTTTTTTCCAGGCTCTAATGTGAACTGTGCCAAGCTATAGTTAATTCCATTTAATGTGTTATGTGGATGAAAATATTGTTTGATTTTTGTACCTTCATTACAATCAATGGAATCTATTTCAGAATTTTTACGTAAAGACATTTTGTCTAAATGATTTTTGAAACTTTGGTTTTAAAATCTGATTCATACCATTCTGTTTTGTACATTGCATTTTTTCTTGGAAATATGTTGATTGCAATATGAGAAAATTCTTTTTTCTTGTCAATTGAGCCATGAGTGTGTAATGTTTTTGCTGGAATGTGAACAATATCTCCTTCATTGAGGCTGATTTTTTCAATTTTTTTGATTTTAAAGTTATTTTTGCTTGTTCCATATTTTCTAAAAATCTCTAAACTTCCTTTTCCCTTTACGCCGATTAATACTTGATTTCCATTATGTTGATGAAGTTTAGTTCTTGAGCCCTTCTCAAAGTGAACGTGATAGATATCTTGATCTTTTGCTTTAATTTTTTCTGAAAGAATTTTCATCCATGTTTTGCCTGTAAACCAATCTGGATTTACATTTCTTTTATCTCCTGTACCTGAAATGTTTGTCTTTTTCATTTTATATCCTATCTAGAATTTTTTTCTTTTTTGCTTGAAATTCTTTTTCAGTAATTACTTCTGCTTTTCTTAATTTACCTAATTTTTTTAAAACCTCTAAATCATCGTGAGCGTTTGCAGTAACATTTTTTGCACTTGTTATTCCTTCAGTTATTTTCTTCATACCTTTTTTCTGCAATGTGTCTCTTTCCTTTTTGGCTTGTTTACGTAATTCTTTACTTGTTTTGGATGCTTGTTTAGCAGTCATTGAACCAAATTCAACTGCTTCTTCTAATGCCTCATCAGCTTTTTTTACTCCCTCTTGAATTGCCTTGTCTGCTTTTTTGAGAAATTTATCGATATATCCGCCCTTTTTATCTTTCATGTATTTAGAATAATTTTCAAATGTATTATCTCTTTCCTATCTGAATTGATTTAATAGATAGAATTGTGTACTTTGGATAGTTTTGGCAAAATCAACACATGATGTAAAGACCATAGTTTTACGAAAAAATATCGATGAAACTGAAGCTATGGATATTGTTAATCAAAAGAAAACAGCACCATTCAAATCATTACTTTCTCGTCCAAAAAAAGAAGATGTGCACGTTCATTCTTTGAAATTATACTATGAGTGTATTCTCATGGTCTCTGGGAAATATGTTGCAGACTATTTTAGAAAAGCTACTCATTCAATCTCTGTTGATTCTAATGTATCTGAGGTTTCTTTGGGTGACGGTTTATTCCCTGTACGCTCAAAATCAAGCATTACAAAGGCATTTGTTGGAAAAAGAGGAAAAAATAAAATTGATTTCAAGTTAGATGAGCATGTATTTGTTGAAGAAGAAGATGAACTAACCTTTGATCATCATGGTAGAGAAATAAAATTCCCCTTTAAAATCAATTCAAAAACTGTGGAGAACTATCCCAAACAATTACTAGAAAAAAACCAATCCAATGTAAAAAAACCTGAAATGACATATGATGCTGCAATTGACAAACTCAAAACTGGACTAAAAAAACCAATGGAGACTGATGTTAAAAATCTAAATGAAGAATTTGTTCTGCGTGAAATTTCTGAAATATACATTCCTATTTTTGAAGCCCGATTAATTGGTCCAAAAAAGAAAGTCGGAATAATAAGAATTGATTCAGTAAGAAAGAAAGTACTATAGTTTTACTAATTTTCTGAATTGATCATTTGAATGTAATTTGACAAATATGGGCTCTTCTTTTGCCCATGAACGAATTACTTTGGGGTTTGCAGATACTGCCTGCTTTAACAATTCCAATGATTCTGGATACTTTTCTAATGCTGCCTTGCTTCTGGCCTTTGCATAAATTACATTTACGTTGTTTTTGAATTTTCTTAAAATCTCATCAAACACATCTAGTGCTTTTTCATGTCGCCCTAGTTCTGCTAACTGAACTCCTTTCTGAAAAAATGCATCTTGATTGTTGGGATATTTTTTACAAACATTCTGAAAGCAATTTAGTGCCTCTTCATGTTTTTTCATTTTACCTAACACAATTCCTTTGTATATCATTGCATTTGGTTTTCTTGGATCAATTGAAATTGCCTTCTCTAATGCTGTTAATGCTTCCCCATGTTCTTGCAGTTTGTCAAGTAAAACACCTTTGTTGAAAAATGCTGAAGCATTTTTTGGATCTGCTTCTATTGCTTTCTCATATAATGCCGCAGCAGCTTGAATGTTACCATTTTCTGCCATTGCAATTCCACTATTGTTCCAAGCTTGGCTATCTTTAGGATTAATTTCTAATAAAATATCAAAACAGGTAATTGCATCACTGTATTTTTTAATTTGGTTTAATGCCAATCCTTTGTTAAATAATGCTGAAGTGTTTTTGGAATCTTGTTTTAGAACTTTATTGAATAGAGATATTGCTCCCTTTGGCTGGTTTTTCTCCATTAGAGACATTGCATTATACATCAAATCCTCCACGTTATCTTTGGAACCAAATAACCCCATGATTTCTCAAAAATGATATTGCTAATGAAAGTTTGGCTTAGCCCAATGATTTGAATTTCTTGATTGCTTCTTTTGCCATCTCTTCTTGTGATTTGGCATCTGTATCAGTTGGGTCTTCTGTGGCATATGCCTCTTTTGCTTCTTTTTTCTTCTTCATAATCTACTAGAACGTTAATTTCTAAAAAACTCATCTATTAAGATACGCTTAATTTGATTCAAAAAATAATTTGCATATTGTCTGATGTAGAAATTCATCATGTATCTGATAAAGTACATGTCCATAGATGGCCTCGAGATTCCCCTGTTTGGGATGATTCTGTTCAGAGAGAATTAGATACTTCTATTAATAAAAACTCTAAAAAAATTCCAATAATCATAAATGAGAAAACCATCATAATTGGAAATGTTGAATTTTATTCTTTAAAAAAAATTGGAATAACTGTGCCTTTTTTCAAAAAAGAATGCACAATGATTTTTGAGGCCCAGTTTGGGAATCTTTTTGCCCATGTTCATATCACTATAAAGTCTGAAAACTATGTTGATATTTTTAATGAATTGACTGTATGGAAAAATGATAATTATCCTGACTAGTCTCTAAAAATTCTCAGATGCTTTGATCATCTTTTTGATGTCTTCTTTGGAATGTGCATCAGATATTGCACCCAGTTTACCTGGCAAAAAGAATATTCCATCATGTGCAATCATCTTAAAATGATATTTTGCAAGTATTTGTGAATCACATTTGGCAACATCTGATGAATTTGTTATTTCAGTAATGCCCTCTTTTAGAAAATGAGTCATAAATAATGAACCTTTGCCAGTAATTGCAACTTTACCATCAAATGCCTTTCCAATCTCTTTTCTGGCATAATCTCCTAGTGCGTTAATCTTAGTGTATGTTGAGTTTTTTGATTTTAAAAGACTGAGTGTTGCAAACCCTGTGGTCATTGATGCTGGATTTGCAGAGAATGTGCCCCCTCCAACATAGGAGCGCTCTGATTTCTTTTTTCCTGTAGTATCTGCTTGCTCCATAATTTCCTTTTTACCACACATTACACCAATGGCCATTCCTCCACCAACGATTTTTCCTAACGTAACAATATCTGGATTTAATTTCATTGTAGGATAAAGGCATCCGTATCTGAATCTAAATCCTGTAACAATTTCATCTAAAATAAACAATGAATTATTCTTGTGAACAAATTCTTGAATTCCTTTGAGATATTCTGGAGTGGCAGGAATACATCCGCCTCCTCCTAATACTGGTTCAATTATTACTCCTGCCAAGTCTTTAGAATATTTTTTTAGAATTTTTAGAGATCCTTCCAAATCATTGTATGGAATTGAAACAATTTGTTCTTCATTTACAACCCCTGAACTTTCAGATTCTGTAAATGGCCAATTTACACTCTTTAACAAATCTGAAGTATATCCGTGCCATCCTCCATCAATCTTTGCAATAATTTTTTTCCCTGTAACTGAACGTGCTAATCTTACCGCATACATTGTAGCTTCAGTACCTGATGTGACATAACGGATTTTCTCAGCTACTGGAACTGCCTTTGAAATTAATTCTGATAGTTGTATTGTCTGCTCATTAACTGTCCCATACATCCAACTTTTTTCGATTTGTTTTTTGAGACTGTCTTTTACATATTTGGGACCGTGCCCTAAAATTAAACTCCAATGACCCATCCAATAATCTGTATACTTGTTTGAATCAACATCAATCAGATTTTTTCCTGCAGATTTTTTTACAACAAATGGATATGGTTCATAAAATCTTATGTTATGAGAAACACCATTTACATGCAACTTTGAAGATTTTGAAAATAGTTTAGCTGAAGTTTTTGTTTTCGTTTTGTATTCTTTTGTATAATTCAAAATCAAACTCTCAAAAATTTCTCTACCATTTTAATCCATCAAAAATACAGAATCTAGGCACTTTTGAAAATGGCATAGTTTGGCATAGTTGTAATTTTTACAATATTTTGGCCCGATCAGGCATAATTTTACGTATGGTTTATATGGATTCTGGCTGTGACGGCTTTTGCATACGTAACGCAATAGGCGGCGCTCGTGATGAAGTATGGCAAGATGCCACTTTGTGATTCATGGGCCTCCAGTTACGCATACAAAAATGAGGATTTGATCAAGTGATCAATATCTGAGATGTGAAGATTATGTGCATCCGTCAATTCCAATTAAAGTACAAATGTACTTCAATAATCAAAATACAAAAAAATAATTCAGAATCCGGTTGATCCTGCCGGACCTGACTGCTATCGGATTGATACTAAGCCATGCGAGTCATTGTAGCAATACAAGGCAGACGGCTCAGTAACGCGTAGTCAACCTAACCTA
>Ga0209992_10004885_pt1 | contig 10236 bp, 13 predicted proteins | sample 2SBtaG_2_FD_182564 | JGI IMG/M metagenome (GOLD analysis project Ga0209992, IMG submission 182564) | Deep subsurface microbial communities from Kolumbo volcano to uncover new lineages of life (NeLLi) - 2SBTROV12_ACTIVE470 metaG (SPAdes)... | ecosystem: Environmental > Aquatic > Marine >... | reverse complement strand
CAAATCCGCAAACACGGGCTGTACGACGACATCTGGCAGGCCTTTGTGGCCATCCTGCCGGTGCGCACAGTTGGCGTGATGGGCGATGGTCGCACCTATGATTTTGCCTGCGCGTTGCGTGCTGTGACATCCGTAGACGGCATGACAGCGGATTATTATCCATTTAGCCACGAGTTTTTGGGCGAAACCGCTACGCGGATAATCAACGAGGTGCCGGGCATTAACCGAGTGACCTACGATATCACGTCAAAACCGCCGGGAACGATTGAGTGGGAATGACAATGCGCAACCACAAAATGATTGAACAACCGCGATTAGTGTGAAAAACCAGATACACTAGAAGCATTTTTTTAAACAATGTATTTAGGGGAGCAAAGTAATGGTTGGTGCAATTGTTTTAGGTGGTGTTTTAGCGGCACTCTTGGGATTTTTTAAAGGCTGGTATGAATCAGAGAGGGACAAAAAGCCACCGCCCTCAACCAAAACGCCGCCCTCAAAACCGTCTGATGATCAAGACGATAAATGCGCGGCACTCAAGGATGCCGTCGATAATGCAAATTCTGCGATATCTGCGGCCAACGATACGCTCGAAGCTGCTGAAAGGGCATCAAATTGGCAACTGGGCCTTGCAATTGTTGCGACAGCCGCGGCGGCTTTGGCGGCAACCGCTGCCTTCTTCCTGGGCTGGACCCCCGCGGGTGCTGCGGCAATTGCGGCTGCGGTGCTTGCGGCGGAAATGGCTGCCGAGGCGTGGACAAAATATGCCTATACCAAAACCCGGGTTGATCAGGCAAAAACCAATGTTGCGAATAAAATTCGTGAACGCGACGCGGCGCAAAAGAAATTTACGGATGCCGGTTGTGACAAGAAGACAAAAGAAAAGCCAAAGACTGACCGCAAGCAGCCCGGCGGCGACAGTGACAAGAAACCCGGTGAACAGGGCCGGCCATAACGGTTCTATTTTTATTGATTGTCGCGCCCGGTCTGAAAAGCCCGGGTGCGGTTTTATTTGGAGTTTAGGCCTGGCCGGAAATTCGGCGCCCCGCGTCCAGCCAACCAATCTGACCAAAGCGTCTTGAATTTCGGCGGTTTTAGTTTGAAAAGTAGCCGTCAGCACCAATCATGAGGCAAATGCGTGGGAATAATGGCCAAAGGCAATGTGATGCTGGACGGTTTTATTCAGGTTCCACCAGAGCATCTGGATGCGGTAAATGCGCTGTTGAAAGATCATATCCGTCTGACGCTGGCGGAACCGGGCTGTATTTCGTTTTCAGTTACACCGCATCCCGAAACCAAAGGGCGATTTGTTGTGTCAGAGGTGTTTGAAGACCAAACCGCCTTTGACGCCCATCAAAAACGCGCGGCGGGGTCTGAGTGGGGCGTGTTTACAAAAGGTTTTTTCCGACTTTATGAAACCCGGGTGCTGGGCTAACATATACCTTCTGTAGCCTTTACGCCTGTCGGTGTTGGATTGCCAACTCTGCCTTTCAGCAAACCTGCCTCGAATTTTCGCAAATCCCTGTGGGCCATTTTTCCAAACGACTGGCCGCGATCGCCCAACTCTGGAAACAGCGTCAAAATCTCGGCTCTGACTTCGGCCCCAAACGCGTCCAGTCCAACCTGTCCGGGATGAAAACTTTCCGACGCCAGCCCGTTGGAAAATATCACTTCATGCTGATCAAACAGAAGATGATAGTAGACAACCAGAAAATCCGGTGGCGCAGCAGAAATCCCTTTGCCGTCCACCAGATATTTTGCTGCCGAAAACACCTGATGAGTAACAAACCAAAGCGCGCATAAGTGGCTTTCAATCAAAATTCGGTGGTTGGGCGAAACGTACAGGTCCTCAAAGGGGCGGCCCTTCCCGAAACAGTTTGCAACGATCTTAACGGGCTGTAATTCGGTGGCAATCTCGTCCTGTCGGGATATTTTCTTAGACCCGATCCAGCGGATATTCTGTTGCCCGTGATCACGGGTTGTGACGCTATCGCCCACAGCCAGATCATCGATCGGCCGCCAGCCTTGTGGGGTATGAATTTTTGTGCCTTTCAAAAAACACGGAACAGACCCGGGCGTTGGCGTAGGCTGCACGTCGTAGCTGGCGCCGCCGTCGGCTGTTTCCAGCGAACTGCCTGCACCGGCCTGACCGATATCGGTTGAAGTCAAACCATTGGCAGGACCTTCTGTAGCCGTGATCGTGGCCGCATTGTCGCTGAACGAGTCAAAACTAAGAACAACGCCATCGTCCACAAGGGCCACGCCGCCAAATTTGTGCAGGCCGTTGAACGTAGCTGAGGTTGCGGTGTCAATAATATAGACGTCTTTGCCTGCTATTGTTGTAACTTTTGTTCCCAGCAGGTTTGTGGATCTTACAGCGCCGTTGGCGTTATAAACGGCCACTTCAATATTTGAAACGTCATACCCTTCGTCAACCACGATCTCGATGAAATCCACATTCTTACCACCCAGATATTTTACTTCTGACACATAGGGATCTGCCAATTTCGCCTTAACCTTTCTTTTCGCAGCACGCTTTTGACCGCGCGATTATTGCCTCATATTTGTCATTAGCGGGTATGGGTCAATATTCAAGGGTCAATGGTCAAAGGTTTTTTGGGATTTCAATACCAAACAAGCAAACTATGGCTAATGCCGCGTTAAAAATTGCCCTGAATGTCACGATCGTAATGCAATTGACATTGATCCCCATTCAGGGCGCAGCACCCGTGCAGACGATAGGCATTTGCGTCAAGCTGTTTTTGCGTGATCCGGTCCTGTGACGCCAAATCTGTGACACTATCAGACTTCAGGTTTTGTGCCAAACAGATGGGTGGGGCGCAGTGCGCCGCCTTTGGCACATTTGGCCCCCAGACGGCGTGTTTCAACCCACGGGTCAACGAATTCGCGCCCGACTTTTTCCACCAATTCCTGATACAGCGGGCCGGACACCTGCTGGTATTCTTTTTCAGATTGTCCGATGTACCATTCATTGCGGTCGCGGCTGGAAACATCGGTGAAACCGGCGTCCCTTAGCACCGCTTCCATCTGGGCGGCGGTTGCCATCTCAAAAGCCAGATGCCCCTGCCCGGTATATTCCACCAACAGGGCTTCAACCTTTGCACCGGTGCCGCGCAACCAGTCGCCGGCGGCAAATTTTCCGCCCGGTTTGGTGACCCGAAACACCTCGGCAAACAGCGCCGGTTTATCGCCCACATGAATGATCGAGTCCTTTGAAAACACTACGTCAAACTGATCGTCCTCAAACGGCAGCGGGCCGGGAGAAATAATCTTCAGTTCGATCTTACCGGCCAATCCCGCCGCATCAACATTTGCCTGCGCCCGTTTGGCCAGCAATGGCTCCACGTCCACACCCACAACTTTGGCGGCCCCACGATCTTGAACCAGCGTGATTGCCGGACCCCCGGTGCCAAAACCGATGTCCAAAACCACTTTGCCGGTCAGATCAACGTCGCGCATGATTTCGCCAACCTCCTGCGGCCCGCCAGGTGACAGATATCCGTACCCCCAGATTGTGTGCAGACGCTCGATGAAGTGATCGGGGTATTGCGGATTGTCGGACATGATGTTTCTTTCTTTTACCTGAATTTACTGCCGTGGGGATCACGGTGGCAAATATTAAATCAAAACGGCCATTGTCAAATCCCCGGCGTTCCGGTCTTAGTGAAACCGCTTTTGACAACTCGACGAATTCATGATCCCACCGCAATCAAACCCTGTCCGCGCCGCTTTTTGGATGCTCGGCGCGATGGTCTCGTTTACCTCTATGGCTGTTGCGGGGCGCGAAATCGCGTATCAGCTGGATACGTTTGAATTGATGACCTACCGCTCGCTGATCGGAATTGTTGTGGTTCTGACGGTTGGTGGGTTCAGCCGCACACTTGGCCAGATCAACACCCGCGACCTGCCCCTGCACGCCATTCGCAACGCCAGCCATTTTGCCGGGCAAAACCTGTGGTTTTTTGCGGTCACGCTGATCCCGTTTGCCCAACTGTTTGCTTTTGAGTTTTCAACACCGATCTGGGTTGCACTGTTTGCGCCTCTGGTGCTGAAAGAAAAACTGACCGGCACCCGATTGTTCGCGGCCCTTTTGGGGTTCATCGGAATTTTGATCGTAGCGCGGCCCGAAGTTTCAGGCCTGAACGTCGGGGTGATTGCCGCAATCGTGGCGGCATTTGGTTTTACCGGCGCGGTTTTGGCCACCAAAATCCTGACCCGCACCCATTCGGTCACCAATATCCTGTTCTGGCTTACCTTCATGCAGGCGGTCTTTGGCCTTACGCTGGCAGGATATGACGGCGATATAGCGCTGCCCACCGCAGCCACATGGCCGCTGGTCATCGTGGTTGGCTTTGCCGGATTGTTTGCCCATCTGTGCATCACCCGCGCCCTGACATTGGCCCCTGCCATCATCGTTTCGCCGATGGATTTTGGCCGCCTGCCGATGATTGCGCTGATCGGCATGTTCTTTTACGCCGAGCCGCTGGAGTGGCAGATTATATTGGGCGCGTTGATCGTTCTTGGGGCCAACCTGCTGAATATAAATGCAGAACGGCGCTTGGCGACTGTACCGCCGCTGTAAACAAAGGCTTGCAACCTGCGGCATTATTGACCATATGGGCCCTGTAAGACTCGTTTTTTAAGTTCCGATGACGCCTTTGCAGGCACGGTTCCACATAAAAGACCGATCTGCACAAGGGTCAACCACATCCTGTGGGGGACAAGTAAAGAAGGAGTACGACGGATGGCTACTGGCACCGTCAAATGGTTTAACGGCACTAAGGGCTATGGCTTTATTGCGCCAGACAGCGGCGGAAGTGACGTTTTTGTTCACATTTCAGCTGTGGAACGCGCAGGCCTGACAGGGCTGGCTGACAACCAGAAAGTCAGCTTTGAAGTTGAAACCGGCCGCAACGGCCGTGAAGCGGCTGCGGACCTGAAACTGGTTGACTGAACATCGACTGACCGGGCCTGACCCGGGACAGCGCAGCGAAAAGAATTCCAACGGCGGCGGGTACACCCGGTCGCCGTTTTTGCTTTTCAGCGCGCAGCATGTATCATGGCGCATCCACTTATTGCCGGAGCCGCGCCATGACAGCACGACTGGAACACGCCAATCTGACCGTCCCTGACATCGACGCGGCGATTGCTTTTTTGCAGGTACTGGAACCGGCCTTTGTTGTGCGGCATGATTCAGGCCGCACCGGCCCTTACCGCTGGGCGCATATCGGCACCAAAACCAGCTATATCGCGCTGGAAGAGCCGCATGAGGACAATCCGGCAGCAGCGATGTCACAGCGCTACGCGGATTTTGGCATCAACCACCTGGGCTGGGTGGTGAAAGACGTTGCCGCCACCTGCGCCCGCCTTGATGCGGCAGGATATAAACAGGGCTTTATCTCTGAAGATCACCGGTTCCGCATCCGCAAATACTATCTGGACAGCGCCGGATTTGAGTGGGAGCTGGTGCAGTATCTTACGGATGATCCGCAGGAACAGGCGTCTTACGACTGAATTAAAGCGCAATCCGAAAAGTGGGCACCGGTTTTCGGAATAAATTGCGCGCAAGATCAAAAGGATAGAGCCGCTCCTCTGATTCAGATAGAAAGGACGCGGCTCTAGGTCGGTGTGCCGGTGGTGACCACGGGCTTGTCCGCGTCAACCCAGCCGCTGCCATAGGCCATGATGCAGCTGACGCCGCTGGTGAAAGTCATCACCACGGTCCATGTGCCGGTGCTGCCCGATGTCCAGATTTCGATCAGGCTTTGCTTGCTTGCCAAACCAATCCCGGATTGGATTTCTGTTAGAGAAGCCAGCTTCTGAACGACCGCATCCCGCGGGGCGCAATTTGAAGACTGCGCCATTGCGGGCGCGCTCAGGAGCGTGGCAAGTATCAGGATCAGGGGTTTCATTACACCCTCCTTTTGTTGCTGCTCAAGCCTCTGATTGTGCATGGGTTTGTGGCAAAACCATGCCGAAGCGGTGATTGTTTCGTGTTGCGTGACAATTTTGCCGCCTTGTTTCGGTGGGCAGGTGAACTTAAATTGGGTTCAGCTAAATTTAAGGACAAAACAATGAGTAAATCCGTCAAAGACTATGTGGCCGCTGCCAAAGCGGTGGTGGACACGATTTCGGTGCCCGCAGCGCAAAAAATGATGGCCGGGGGCGCCCTGCTGCTGGATGTGCGCGGCGCCAAAGAAGTGGAAAAAACCGGCAAGGCGGTGGGGGCGGTGAATATCCCCCGTGGCATGCTGGAGTTTCGCGCCGATGCCTCCATGCCCACCTATCTGGATGTGCTGCAAAAAGACCGTCCCATCATCACGTATTGCGCCTCCGGCGGGCGGGCAACGCTTAGTGCGGAACGCCTGATCGAGATGGGGTATGGGCCGGTTTATTCGATGGGCTCGTTGCAGGACTGGACGGACGCGGGCGGGGATGTTGAGGCGGTGGATGCCTAAACTTCTGATTGCAGCGCTTGCCGGAGCTGTGCTGCTGGCAGGATCAGCGCAGGCCTATACTGCGGACGAGGAGGAACGCGGACGCCGGGCCTGTGCCTTTGTGGCGGCAACAGTGGTGGGCGGCGATATCGTGGTGCGGGACGTTTCAGACCGCTTGGTGCTGGGCGTGTTTTTTGAGGTGACGCCGGGGTTTACGGCGGGTGGTGAGGCGCAGACGGTGGTCTGCAAACTGGTGATCAAGGATGGCGAGCCGAACCTGACGGGCACCAAACTGAACGGCGAAGACGTGTCCCTGATGCAAAACGCCGACCTGCACCTGGCGCTGCGGGCGGCCTACGCGGCGGACAATGATTTGCCGGATTACGCGCGCGAATAACCTGTCATCCCCGCGAAAGCGGGGACCTCGTTCATTTTAGCGCTGTGTTGCAGGAGGTCCCCGCCTGCACGGGGATGACAGGTTGGTGCAACGCCCGCTTCCCAAACGCCGGCTGTAGGGCGGGGTTCACCCCGCCGATCATACGATTTTCACAACCACGGCGGGGTAAACCCCGCCCTACATTCACGCCCAAAACGCCAAGGGAGCGCCCGGACGCACCACAAACCCGTCGACAACATCTTTCCCCAACGCCAGAGGCAGCGCCCGATCCGGGGGTGAAGAACGCCCGGGAATTGGTCCGGGGGAGTTTGGACCGTCTCGAAAACGATCCGGGGGATCGTTTCAGGTTCAAACAGGCGGAGCCTTCAGTGATGAACGCGCGGAGCGCCCGGGAGCGAAGCGCCCGCCCATGGGGCGGATCGGGCGCTGCCCGGGCAAAGTGGCCCAGGCGGGGGAAAACTTGCCAAAGCAGATAGTCCAATCTCAGATTCTTGTAACTTTTTTGATGAAACTCAATCTTTTTAGGCAGTTAATGACCGCCAATATGTCTCAAAAAATTCTTTACAATGCATTTTCGCAAAACTCAATTGCTTATTATTTTCACTTGCATTCATCGAAAATACTGCCCGCAGTTCGCTGTTTATAACTTCCAAATCAGGATCAGAGATGTTTCCGGAAGTTGCGAATACTTGAACAGATTTCTTTACTTTTGCTTCAAGCAGTTCAAGATTTGGTCTGTGAAAGGCCAAGCCTAAGAAAATTATTTTGTCTGCTTCAGCCAAATCGAGTCTCATACTTGCCAAACTCTTCGGATTTTCCACACCTTCAGAATATGTTCGGATACTGTTAGCTGACTGGACAAGGTAATCAGCTCTGTTTCCTCCAAAACCCTTAGCAACTCCCATGTGGTCCCAATTTATTTTTCCAGCAATTCCATACGGTCGATGAATGGGAACCGATTGAAAATATGGTAAAACATCTCTTACTTCCACGCCGTAATAGTTTGCTATGGATTTCGGCAGGTAATTTTCAATACAGCGGTCGTAATTGAACGAAACAATAGACAAATTTTCGAATACTTTTTCAAGTTCACTTTTTCGACGATTTTCGCATATTAAATTTGTAAAACCTGTATACCAAGAGTCGCCAAATTTCGAATAATTCAATTTCAATGGATCCCTATCCACTGGTTTGAAAAATGCGCTATTGCCCTCCGCCGCGTGAATCGCACGTGCAATTCCCAATTTGGCGACTAATTCGACCCGTGAATCTTCAAGGCTGTCTACAATGTTGTCTATCGAGAGCGCTTGATTTGCAGAAGAGATTACTTGCCATGCAACTTGCAAATGTTCATTATAGTTTATTACGCCTCCTCCCTCATCAAGGATTACTTTTAGGGCTTGTGAAATGAGATGGTCGCCACTGACCATTTGAAAATGATCATATCGAATGTCAATCAGTCTGCTAATTTGCTCGAGTAGTTTCTTTCCGACTGGAAGCCCTACTTCCGCACTTGCACCCGCACCAAGAACAAAGACAGTTTTTGATCTAAACAATTTTGCCTCTCTGAATCAGGCCGCGCAATGAGAGCGCCCGCTTTGCGCTCAAAACGCCCCACTGGGGCCTTTTGCCCCCGCTACGCGGGGTCGCGCAAAACCCCTTCAAACTCCCGCCATTCCCCCGCGCTCATGCCGGAACTCTCCTGCGTCACCTCTTCACCCTTGACCATACGCCGCACGCAGTCAATCGCCTTAGACGATAGCTGCGCGCCGCCCAAACGGTAGTCCGCAAACGCCCCATACGCTGCCGGCACCCAGTCTTTCACGATCTCGCATATCGCGTCGGCGTAGACGCGGATTTCGTATTGGGCGTGTGCATCGGCCCGCAGGCGCAAAAAGTGGAACAGGTTGTGCAGGTCCACTTTCCAGTACCACTGCGTATAAACATTGGCGGGCAGGTTCATGCGGGCCAGTTCGCGGGCCAGACCGGCCTGCCCGTCCTGGGACAGCATATCCTCGTAATGGTCGTAACACCGGCGGCTGTCGTCTTTCAGCATGTCCAGAACGCGGGCGGCCTCTTCGCCTTCCAGCGTCTTACCCCGGCCCTGATTGTTGATGGTGGATTGGGCCGACAGGGCCCCGGCTGCCGGAATATAAAACTCGCGGTCCAAAATCGAATAGCGTGCGGAATATTCGTTCACATTCGCCGTTCGGTGCCGGATCCACTGGCGGGCGACAAAAACCGGCAGTTTCACATGCAGCTTGATCTCGCACATTTCAAAGGGCGTGGAGTGTGAGTGGCGCATCAGATAGCGGATCAGCCCCTCGTCATTGCTCACCTTCTTGGTGCCCTTGCCATAAGACACGCGCGCGGCCTGGGTGATCGCCCCGTCATCCCCCATATAGTCGATCACCCGCACAAATCCGTGATCCAGAACCGGGTGCGCTGTATAAAGATGCTGCTCCAGCCCCGGGGCGGTTGCGCGGATGGTCTATTTCTGCCTGTTGTTCGGGGAGAAGCGGCATATCATTGTCCTTGATGTCGGGTTTCCTGGTAGATTCGCAGGCTCTATATATGGCAGGTAATATTGGTGAAGTCACAAGATAAAGCGGTTTGGACGCGGCATTTGTTGGCGGCGGGCGTGGTTTACGCCGGTGCGGCACCGGTGCTTGCCTGTGACGTGGCGCTGGCGCTGACCATAGACGTGTCAGGCTCTGTAGACCGGCACGAGTATGTTTTGCAGATGAAGGGCCTTGCGGATGCTTTGCGTGACCCAACCGTGGCGGACGCTTTGGTGGCGGCAGAAGCGGCGGTTACCGTGGTGCAATGGACGGGCGTTTCGCGCCAGAAGGTGACCCTGCCCTGGGTGCGAATTTCTGAGTTTGCTCAGGTCGGGGCGCTGGCGGATCAGGTGGAGGCCACGCCGCGCAGCTGGCGGCATTTTTCCACCGCCATTGGTTCTGCCCTGCGTTTCACCGCGGCAACCTTTGATGCGGTTCCTGATTGCACCCGCCGGGTGATCGATGTCTCTGGTGACGGTGTTTCCAACGAAGGGGTGGAGCCGGTGCTGGTGCACGCCCAACTGCGGGCCGCGGGGATTACCGTGAACGGGCTGGCGATTGAGGGCTCGGCCGAAGACCTGACGGCCTATTACTGGGAGAACGTCATGGTCGGTGATCTGGCGTTTGTGATGACGGCCAATGATTTTGACGACTATCCCGAACGGATCAAACGCAAGCTTTTGCGCGAGGTGACCCAGCAGGTTTCAAGCCTGCCATAGATCATTCCGCGAAGTTCGGAATATGGGGCCGCTGCCAGGTTTGAGTATTTGCGGAACAATGAAATTAGCGGGGCGAATGCGGTGTCAATTTGGCCTTGCCGCTT
>Ga0209992_10004879_pt1 | contig 10244 bp, 8 predicted proteins | sample 2SBtaG_2_FD_182564 | JGI IMG/M metagenome (GOLD analysis project Ga0209992, IMG submission 182564) | Deep subsurface microbial communities from Kolumbo volcano to uncover new lineages of life (NeLLi) - 2SBTROV12_ACTIVE470 metaG (SPAdes)... | ecosystem: Environmental > Aquatic > Marine > Volcanic... | reverse complement strand
CGACGGCGACGGCGACGGCACCGGCAACATCGTCGTGGGCTGGAACGAGATCGGCGAGGACGACACGCGCAACGGCTCCCACAACGTCATCGTCGGCTCCGGCCACGCCTGGGAGGCCCACTCGGGGATCGTCTCGGGCACCGACCACCTGCTCGCCTCCGTCGGCGGCGCGGCGCTGGGCGGCGAGGGCAACACCGTCACCGCCGAGGGCGGCGTGGCCGTGGGCGGTCAGGACAACGTCGCGGCGGGCCTCCTCGCCGTCACCGTCGGCGGCGCGGACAACGTGGCGGAGGGGGAGCTGGCCCTCACCGCGGGCGGCTCGGGCAACGACGCCCGCGGCACCCTCAGCGTGGTCCTCGGCGGGATCGACGGCGCCGTCGACGACGAGGGCTGGGTCCTGCTCGGCCCCGTCCACGGACCCGACCTGCCGCCTCGAGACTGAGGTGGCCGAGGCCGATCGCGCCAGGTGGAACGCCGCCTACGCGAGTCGCGACTCCGTCGCAAACCCGTCCCCGTTTCTGACCTCGATCCTGCCCCTCCTGCCGACCTCGGGGCGGGCCCTCGACCTCGCCGGAGGCACCGGCCGCAACGCCCTCGCCCTCGCCCGCCACGGCCTCGACGTCACCCTCGCGGACATCTCCGCCGAGGCCCTCGCCCTCGCCCGGACCGCCGACCACCCCGTTCATCTCCTCGAGACGGACTTCGACGACGGCTTCCCCCCCGGTCCGTGGGACGTCCTGATCGACTTCAACTTCCTCGATCGCGCGCTGTTCGCCGCGCTGCCGACCCTGCTCGCGCCGGGCGGCTGGTTCGTCTTCCTGCAGCCGACCACGACGAACCTGGAGCGGCACCCCCGCCCGTCCGCCCGGTTCCTGCTCACGCCCGGAGAACTCCTCGAGCTGCTGCCCGACGGCCTCGACGTCGTGCGATTCGAGGAGTCGTGGGGCGACGACGGCCGCCACGAAGCGCGCCTCGTCGCGCGCCGGAGTCAGTCCGCCAGCGGGTGATCCGTCCAGGGCTCGAGGGCCGACGTGGCGTCCCGCACCGACCCCGAGATCTCGAACCCCCAGGCCGAGAAGAACGGCACGAGGTCGCGGTCCGTCGCGAACGACATCGACTCCACCCAGAGGTCGATCCGCGCCTGATCCGAGTCCGGAGACTCCTCGTTCGAGAGCGCGCGCTGGTCCGTGAACACCGTCGTGAAGGGCTCCCAGCCGAACTCCTCCTGGAGCTGCAGGTAGGTCTCGAGCGCCGTCCACACCGACCACTGGGAGAAGTCGGCGCCGCCGGTCACGTAGTCGGCCGTGCGCGAGGCGCGGGTCGCGTCCTCCAGCGCCGAGTGGGCCGCCGACCGGTCGATCCCGACGATCTCCTCGCTCACGTACACGCTGAACAGGTTGCAGGTCGTCTCGGTGGTGCCCGGCAGCAGCCAGTCCCGCCACTGGTGGTTGTGGCCCAGCTCGTGGAACGCGCCCCAGTCGCCGTTCGTGGTCAGCGACGCCAGCGACACGAAGTCCTCGCCGCTCACGAGGTGCGCCATGATCGGGTACCCCGAGTGCATCCAGCCCGCGGAGATCTGCCGGTCGACGACGATGCGCTCCGCCCTCACCCGGTCCCGCGAGATGCCCACCAGGTCCGCGTTCGCGTCCTGGACCTCGTCCCAGAAGTCCATCAGCGCGCTCGGGTCGGTCAGGTTCGCCACCTGCTCCGTGGGGACCGTGAGGATGATGGTGTCCGTCTGCAGCTCCGTCCACGGCGCCACGGCAGCCTCGACCTGCCCGACGAACTCCTCGTTGGTCGTCGTCCCGTGGATGTACCAGGGCGACGGGGCCCCGCCCTCGATGCGCACCTCGCCGACGCCGAGCTCCGCGCCCACCGGGATGCGGAGGTAGACCAGCCCGCCGAAGGGGCTGCCGGACTGCATGTTCGCGTTCGTCGTGATCGTGTCGCGCCGCACCACCGTCGGGTACCGCTCCCAGGTGTCCTTGCCCCACAGCGAGTCCGTGTGCGCGCCGACCTGGACCTGGATCCCCTGGTCCGTCCACTCCCACGGCACGGAGACGCCGACGGGGCGGCCGGGCTTGGCGTACACCCCGGTCGAGCGCATCGCAGGAGCGCCCGCCCCCGAGTAGAGCCAGTCGCCGTGCCGACCCGCGTGGGTCGCGTCGATCTGGACGACGATCTCCCCGGTGAAGGCGGTGTCGGCGATGTACCCGGGGAAGTCGTCCGCCGCGTCGTGCTTGAACAGCCGCGAGATCGGGATCTCCCGCGCGAGCTTCGTGTCGTAGGTGACGACCAACTCGTCGATCGGCCGGTCCGCACGCACGAACGGGTTCTCCGACGTGATCTCGATGGTCCCCACCGCCGCCTTGAGCTCGTCGGCCTTGGCGAAGTAATCCTCGAAGCTCAGGGGCAGCACGTTGATCGCGAGCCCGGCCGCCTTCACCCCGAGCCGCTGCTCGTCCATGGTCAGGGCCGCGACGTCGTTCACGTGGTCGACGAACGCCTGGAGCGCGTGGCGGGCGTGCAGGAGGGGCCCCGGAGGCTCGTCGCCGAGCTCGTCGTGCCCGCCGTCGACGTGCGTCTCGGCGCTGTAGGTCACGCCCATCGGGTTCAGGTACTTGTTCGCCGGGTAGTTCACCGGCGTGTTCTCGTGCGAGTAGCTCCAGTACCAGGCCTGTCCGCCGACGATCAGGCCGCCGCCCGCCTCGACCCAGCCGCGCAGGGCCTCGACGTCGTCGTCCGACAGGTCCTGGGACGCGGACTGCACCCACACGTCGACGTCGGAGCCGGCGAGGTCCGGGATCGCCGACGACGCGGTCGCGTACCCCTCCGCCGCGAGGTGGTCCATGAGGTCGTCGAACCCGCCGGAGTGGGCGACGGTCACGTTCTCGGGCGCGGTCTGCGCAATCCACGACGGGGCGTTCGCAGAGAGGACGTCCTGATCGTCGTCGTCGGTGGGGTGGCCGTGCAGGTAACCCTCGTGGCCGACGACCAGGAAGCGCCCGTCGCCGTAGAGGCCGGCCGCGATGAAGGTCCGGTCGTTCTCGTCCAGCACGACCGGGAAGGCCCGGTCGCCGTGCACCACGAGCGAGCTGGGCAGCGACCCGCCGCCCTCGAGCACCGACACGCCTGCCGTCAGCTGCCGCCAGTCGTCGCTCCAGTCGAACGGCGGATCGACCGAGTCGTCGTCGTCGGCCGCGTCGTCGTCGTCCACGGCGTCGTCGTCGTCCGTGACCGGGTCTTCGGGACAGCCCGAGAGAAGGAGGAGAGGGACGAGGAAGTACGTGGACGCTCGAAACATGGTGGACTCCGCGGTGTCGAACCATGCCACAGCCCCCGGCGACCCATGCGTGTGCATCTCCTCCCCCTGCTGGTGATCCTCCTCGCCGCGCCCGCCTCGGCGGAGGAGCGGCGGCTGTTCGACGCCTCGGCGTACGGCGCGGTCGTCGGCCCCCTCGACCACGAGCTGACGGAGGACGAGCGGGAGGCTCTGCTGCACCAGTTCGATCGCTTCACCGAGGCCATGGAGAACCTGCACGCGCGGAAGTGGACGGCGGCGGGCGACGGCTTCGAGGCCGTGCTCTCGACGACGCAGTGGTTCGAGGCCGCCTACAACGGGGCGCTGGCGCGACGGGCCTCCGGTCGGGTAGTCGACGCCTCCCGGCTGGCGGACCGCGCGACCGAGCTCCGCCCCGACGACCACGCCGCCGCGGCCTTGCGCGCGAGCCTCCTTCAGGCCCGGGGACGTCACGCCGACGCCCTCCAAGTGCTCGACGCGGCCCTGGTCTCCGCCCAGGCGGCGGGCCTCGCCTTCGAAGAGGCCCTCGTGCTCCTCAATCGCGGATCCGCCCTCAACCAGCTCGGACGCAGCGGGGAGGCGATCGGTGCGTTCGGCCGCGCGTCGGAGCTGGGGGCGGAGCTGAAGCGGCCGGCGATCCAGGCGGCGGCGAAGATCGGAGAAGGACGAGCCTCGGCCACCCTGGGAGACGTGCGAGCGGCCCGGGCGGCCTTCGACGCGGCGGGCGCGCTGTCGTCCGAGGACGACGTCGCGGAGTTGAGGCTGGCCCTGGCCCGAACGCTCGCCGAGGGTGGCGACGTGGGCGGGGCGCGGGAGGTGCTCGCGAGGGCCGTGGCCGCCCTGGGGAAGGTCGACGACCGCCTGCGTCGGGGCTCCGCGCTGGTGGAGGCCGCGGGCCTGACCCGGGAGTTGGGGGACGGCGACGGCGCCCGACGACACCTGGCGTCCGCCGAGGCGGCCCTGGCCGACCACCGCGAGCTCCCGGCGTGGGCCCACCTGCTCGTGGCCCGTGGACGCCTGGAGCTGCGCGACGGAGACCCGAAGGCGGCCGCCGCGACCCTGCGAACGGCCGTCGGTCGGCTGAGCCGCGCCCAGGTCCCCGTGGCCCTCGCGGGCGCGCGCGTCGCCTTGGCACGGGCGCTCGTGGAGCAGGAGCAGTGGGCGGACGCGGACGCGGAGCTGCGCGCCGCCGAGGAGACCTTCCGTGCGGGCGGGGCCGAGGGTCCGCGCCGGGAGCTGGTCGTCGTCCGGTCCGAGATGCACCGTCGCCAGGGACGGCTCGACGAGGCGTTGGAGGACATCGCCGCGGCCGTCGCGTTGGCCGAACGGGGGGGCGACGACCGGGCGAAGTCGAGGCTCCGCGCCGAGCGGGCGATCCTGCTCGCGGCCACCGGGAAGGTGGGCGACGCGACGGTGGAGGCGGCCAAGATCGCGCCCTCCTCCTGGGCCGCGCTCGAGCCTCGCACGCGGGCGCGGGTGCACCTGCAGATCGCCTTCGCGGCGCTGCGATCCGGGGACGCGAAGGCCGCCGAAGATCGCGCGCGCGATGCGCTGAAGGACGCCGGCGAGCCCGGGTCCGCGCAAGTGCTGGAGGCGGCCCAGAAGCTGGTCGTGCAGATCCTCCTCGACACCGACCGACGCGGGGACGCGGAGGCGTTCGTCGTGGAACAGGGGCTGAAGGCCGAGGCGGTCGACGATGCCCTCGCGGCGCGCCGCGAGCTGGACCTCTACAACGAGGGCGTGGACGCCTACAACGGCGGCGACTATCCGGCCGCCGTCGACGCGTTTCGGGCCGTCGCGGACGGGGGCGACGACGGGGATCCCCGGCGCGTGTCGGCGGCGAAGAACCTCCTGTCGGCGCTGCTCCTCCAGGGAGGGGCGCGACGGGACGCGGGCGACGGGGACGGGGCCCGCGCCGCCTACGACGAGGCGGCCGAGCGGGGTTGGGCCGCGGGTCGACCGGAGGACGCCGCGCGCGCGCTGATGGCCCTGTCCGAGATCCGCACCGAGGCGGGCGCGGTGGACGACGCCGTGGGGTATGCCTCCCGGGCGGCGGAGGCCTCGATCGCCGCCGAGGACGACGCCCTGCAGGGGCGCGCCTGGATGACGCTCGGAGACGCGCACTACGACTCCGACGCGGAGGAGGCGGCGGCGTCCTACAAGCGGGCGCTGACGACGTGGGGGGACACCGCCGAGACGGCCTCCGAGGCGGCGACGGTCTCGTACAACCTCGCCGTCCTGCTCGCGGGCGCGGACACCCCCGAGGCGCTGCGCCTGCTCGAGCGCTCGGCCACCCTCGCGGCCGCCGCCGGGGACCCCGCCCTCGCCCGACAGGCCAAGGACGCGATCGCGCAGCTCAGCATCGAGTAGTCTCGCGGCCATGAAGCTGGCCGGGACCGACGTACGCAAGCTCATCGCCGAGTTCATCGGCACCTTCACGCTCGTCTTCGCGGGCTGCGGCGCCGTGGTGGCGGACGGCATGACGTCCGGGGCGGTCACCCACGTGGGCGTCGCTCTCACCTTCGGGTTGGCCGTCTGCGTGATGATCTACGCCACGGGCCACATCTCCGGAGCGCACTTCAACCCGGCGGTGTCCATCGGGTTCGCGTCCGCGGGTCGCTTCCCGTGGAGGGAGGTCCCCACCTACATCGGGGCCCAATGCGTCGCCGCGATCGTCGCGATCGCGCTCCTCACCGGGCTGACCGGCGAGGCGGAGGCGCTGGGCGCGACGGTCCCGGTCGTGGGCACCGTCGCGACGCTCGGGTTCGAGGCCGTCCTCACGTTCTTCCTGATGTTCGTCATCTCGGCGGTGGCGACGGATCACCGCGCCGTCGGCAGCATGGCGGGCGTCGCGATCGGGGGGACCGTCGCGCTCTGTGCGTTGTTCGGCGGGCCCTTCACGGGCGCGTCCATGAACCCCGCGCGCACCCTCGGCCCGGCGCTGTTCACGGGGGACCTGGACGTGCTCTGGCTCTACATCGCGGGCCCCGTCCCCGGGGCGATCGCCGCGGCCTGGACCTACCGCTTGATCCGCTGCGAGGACGCCGACGCCGAGGACGCCGCGGGCTGCTGCTGAGCGGGCTGTTGTCCGACCGGGCGATCGAGGGAGGAACATGGTCTCGGCCTCGCGCAAAGGCGCCAAGGGCAAAGAGTGCCGACCATCACTCCGTGTCTCTTGCGTCCGGGCCGCTGAAGCCGGGCACGTCCGCGCACAACACCTCCAAGTCACTCGTCCCGAGGTCCGAGTCCAGCTTGGGTCCTGCAGGGACTCGACTCCAACTCGACCGGGTGACCTCGCCGCCCACCACACCCCCTACAAGGGACATCGATGAGCCATCTCCTGAGAACGAGACTTCGTATGACTCGGCATATGGTCCTGGATAGTCCAGACCGAGGCGTTGGCGTGCCCCGGGTTCGAACTGCCAAGAGAATGAAGCTCGCATGCCACAGGCGCGCCCCGCCCCGCCCTTGAAGAACGCGACCCGCCACCGACGGCAGTTCTTGGCTGCGGGCGACGGTCGATCCAGGGTCCGGCACTGCCAGCCGCCGAGCACGAGCGAGGACGTCTCGCGCGGGGGCCGATCTTCCTCCAAGCCGCATCCGGCAAGCAGCCCCGCGAGGAGAAGAGGGAGCGGGCCGACGTACGGGCCGCCGCACCACCGCACGAGCCTACAGACCACCGGGCAACCCCGGCCCCTCAGCGGTACAGCAGGCGTTCGTTGCAGTGGGGTCTTCCGCGCAGCAGAGAGCCTTGGGCCATACCCTCCGGATCGTGTAGGACTCCGCGTCTTCCCCGATACAGTCCTGCGTTGAGATGCACTCGCCGGCGGGAGTGCAGAAGATGTCGCTCTCCTCGTCGCAGTCCCCAAGGGTTACCCCTGTCGGCCCGATGAGTGCCTCCCATGGCTCAGGTGTCCGCGTCGGGGAGGTCTCACGTTCACGCTTGCTTCCCTGCTTCCGCGCGCGCTCCGGGGTGTTCGCACCGCCGGTGCCGTTGCCTTCGGGGTCGTTCTCGTCCTCGTCGTCGTCCCCTCGGTCGATGTCGTGATAGTGGGTCGACATGCCGTGCCCCCAATAGCTCGGCATGCCGAAGACCACGTGCGTGAAACCCTCAGGTTCACCGTCCCCCTCGACATCGACGATCACGATCGTCCCTTCAGTGCTGTAGCACTCTCCGTAGAGGCAGCGGCAACCGTCGTCGCAGGTTCCCTGCACCGGGTTTCGCGGGTCCTCGTCCGACCCCTCGACCTCGACCGTGCACGGAGCCGCGCACTCTGCGTCAACGCTCTCGTCTCCCCAGGCGCTGGCGCCGCACGACCCGCCGAATGGATCCAGTACGTCGAGAATGGAGGAGTCGCCGGAGCAACCGCATCCCTGTCCTGAACAGGCCCCCATCGCCCTACCGCGAGACGAGGTCGATGGATCCCCGCGCTCGGGCGAACCCGGTGCCCGAGGAGGACTTGATCCAGAACCCGAAGCGGACGATCTGCGCGTCTTCGAGGGCGGTCTTCAGGTCCTGGTAGGTGGACGGATAGAAGACGTCCTTGGTGGTCTGCCCGTCCCCGGTGTCGATGGCCGCGGGAGCGTCCGGCGAGTCCGGGAAGTTCGCCGTCTGATACGCCGGCGTGACCGTGGTCGTCCCGTCACCCTCGATGCTCGCGATCTCCCAGGTCACACGCGCAGCGGCGATGTTCTTCGCGGACATCCACCCCGTCACGGGCTGAAACACATCAGTCGTCGACTTGGTGATCAGCTGGCTCCAGTTCATCCCGATGGTCTTCGTTCCCACGATCGTACTCCTCCCGACAGCTCGCCGGGCGCACCTCTGCGCCCCGACGTCCGTCGGTCTCGATGCTCGTCGATGTCGAGAGTCCCTCCCCCGGCCGCGACGAAGCGGTTGAGGACCCAGGGAACCACCCCCCCCCCCCGAGACTCGGGCGATCCTCGTCCCCGTCGAGAGGCCCCGGGATTGCTACGCGCGGGAGCACCTGGAGCGCTACCCGCACGTCCGCTGAGAGTCCGTCACCCCGGCGTCATGTCCAGCCTTGCCCCGCGAGATCCGAGCCGAAGCTCTCGAAATCCGGGGGGCAAGCGGCTTGCCCCGGCTGAAATGAGACTTTCGGCTCGGTTCACGTCTCCGAGCCGCAGCCGTCGACCTTCTTCCAGCTCGACGTCCAGACCGCACCCTGCGGGTGTTCCACGCCGCCTTGGAGTCGCATCTCGCCCTCGTCCGTGAACTCCATCGTGTAGCTCTCGAGGCGATCCGCCCGCTCATCCGGATGCTCGATGATCAGCAGCGCCCCGTCATCGTCGACCCCCTCGACCCGCCACCGCCAAGCGCCCCCACGGCAGGCGCGCCCCGTGCCGTCTGCCTCGAAGACCCGTCGATGCTTCGCGCAGTACTTCGGGTCCGCGTCGGACGTCTCGACACACTGCCAGGCGCCGGTCGGCCGGGGAGAGCGCTCGGACGAACACCCGAGGGTCCCGACGATGAGCAGCGTCGACAGAATCGAGCCGATCGCCACAAGCCCGACTCGAGCGCTCGTCCTCTTCGTGGTCCGCGGGGTCGTGGGCGTCATCATTTCCACCGTACCCGCCGAAGAAGTACGAAGCGAAGAACCCGGCCGGCTCGTAGTCGGGCTCGTCCTCCCGGTCGTCGACCACGACGACGGTGTCCCAGCCGTGGCACTCGGCGTAGTAGCACTTGCACCCATCGTCGCAGCTGCCCTGAACCGGGTTCCTGGGATCCTCGTCGGCACCCTCCGTGTCGACGGTGCAGGGGCCCATGTACCCGTCCTCGTCGTCGTCGCCTTCCCCGGTGGCACACCCACCCGCGAACGGGTCTTCGACGTCGAACATGGACGAGCCGCCTGCCGGGCAGCTGCACGATCCCGACCCCGAGCAGCTGCAGGATCCCGCGCAGCCCCCGCCACCTCCCGCGAACGGGTCGAAGAGGATCATCGCCCTACCGCGAGACGAGGTCGATGGAACCTCGCGCCCGGGCGCGGTCGGCAGCATGGCGGGCGTCGCGATCGGCGGGACCGTCGCGCTCTGTGCCCTGTTCGGCCGGCCCCTCACCGGCGCGTCCATGAACCCCGCGCGCACGCTCGGGCCGGCGCTCTTCACGGAGGACCTGGACGTGCTCCAGCTCTACATCGTGGGCCCCGTCCCCGGGGGCGATCGCCGCGGCCTGGACCTACGGCTTGATCCGCTGCGAGGACGCCGCCGCCGAAGACGCCGCGGGCTGCTGCCGAGCGCTGCGCTTGCCCGGCGGGATCCGAGCCGAAGCTCTCGAAATCCGGGGGGCAAGCGGCTTGCCCGGCGCAAAATGAGAGTTTCGGCTCAGTTCACGTCCCGGAAGCTAGCGGCCTTTTCGGGACCGGGAAGTCGCCGAGGTCTCGGAGGAAGTACGGAAGCTCCAGGTCAGCAGTCCACTCGAATGTTCCAGCCCCCCCCGACAGCCAGGCAGGGGAAGGCTCACCGACGGGCTTCAACTCTCCAACCAGGTCGCCCCACTCCATCAGGAGGACGAAGCTCTCACCCCTGTCCATGGCGTCGCGCAGACCTCTCGGCTCGAGCTTGCAGTTTCCCTCGGCCGAAACCGAGCACACGCTCAGCCGCGACCCATCGGGTGACTCAAGCCAGACGCGTGGCGGCGACCCACCCTCTCGCGAGAGCAATCGCAGCGACCGCCAATCCGCCACTTGAAGGCGACCGCCGAGGGGCGCGACCTGGCCTACGTCATCTCGATCCACGAGCGTGGGCGCTGGATCGCATCCCGTAGCGAGAAGCGCTGTCAGAAAGCCGAGGACCGAACTAGTCATCTGGACCAGAGAAATGCGGTGAAATCTGGACCGTGCGATCCTTCGACTTCATTCGGAGGTCACGTGGCGGGAACGAGCAGACGGGGACGCCCCAGGGTCGAGGTCCACCTTGTCGGGGA
>Ga0209992_10004877_pt1 | contig 10246 bp, 7 predicted proteins | sample 2SBtaG_2_FD_182564 | JGI IMG/M metagenome (GOLD analysis project Ga0209992, IMG submission 182564) | Deep subsurface microbial communities from Kolumbo volcano to uncover new lineages of life (NeLLi) - 2SBTROV12_ACTIVE470 metaG (SPAdes)... | ecosystem: Environmental > Aquatic > Marine > Volcanic... | reverse complement strand
TATATGGACTGTTTTTACAAAATTTTTCTGCAAGCAAAAACTTTTCCACGTATTTACCTAAAGCCAGGTTTGTAGTGGCAATATTTTCGGTAACCATTGGAATCAAGCTACTAGGAACATAAAAATATGATTTATGCCGTTGGAATTGGACCGGGCGATCCAGACATGATGCCCCATAAAACCGTTCTTCTATTAAATAAGGCGGATGTTATTTCCGGATTTGATACGGTTCTAAAATTAGCTGAAAAACACTTCAATCCAAATGCAACCCTTATCACCATGGGATATAAAAACCAGGGTGAAAAGCTGGAACAAGTTGGAGAGTTGTCAAGAGATGGAAAAACTTGCATCGTTTGCTTTATGGGTGATGTAAATTTTTCGGGCTATGAATACCTGGAAAGAATTCATAACAATTGTCGCGAGCCTAATCCTGTCATTATCCCCGGAATCAGTTCAGCACAAATGGCCGCATCAAAAACTCTGACTGCGTTTGAAACGAGTGTTTTCTTGACCTTTCATAAACGCGGGGATATCTCTAAGGACAAAGGTTTTCTCGTTAGCTCTTTAAAAAGTGGCAAAGCTGCGATAGTCATCCCCCTCCCATGGGATTTCATGCCGGCAGAGATTTGCAAATATTTAATAGAAAATGGTATTTCCTCAACCACACCCGTTCAAGTATTTGAGCATTTGACTTGGCCTGAGGAAACAACTTATTCAGGGACACTTGCAGAATGCGATCAAAAATTCAGCGATGTTTCCATTATGGTAATTTCACCAGAACATCAAAACAATTGATTTACTCAATTTAAGAGAATCACCATGTCAACGTTTCCTTTCACTGCCGTAGTCGGCCAGGAAAAATTAAAAGAAGCTCTCGTCTTGAATGCCATAAACCCTGCGATTGGAGGTGTCCTTGTTTTTGGTGAAAAGGGAACGGCAAAATCCACTACGGTCCGTGGCCTCAAATCTATTCTTGACCTGTCAGACTCAAAGCAATCTGTACCCCTGGTGGAATTACCCTTATCCTCGACAGAAGAAATGGTAGTCGGCACCATCAATATTCCAGAAACACTGAAAACCTCTCAAACGAAGATTGAATACGGCCTTCTCCACAAAGCTCACAATGGGATCATTTATATCGATGAGGTCAATTTACTCGAAGACCATCTTGTCAATATTATTCTGGATGCGGCGGCAATGGGAGTAAACCGTATTGAACGAGAAGGAATTAGCCATGAGCACCCTTCCAATTTTATCCTCACAGGAACAATGAATCCGGAAGAAGGAGAATTGCGACCCCAATTACTAGATCGTTTTGGAATATCTGTAAAAATTAAAACAGAAACCGATGCAGAAATCAGGAAAGAAATAATTCGGAGACGCCTGGCCTGGGAAAAAGATAAAGATACATTTTCAGACAACTGGAAAGATGAGGAAATTAAATATTTCACGAAAATTAAAAATGCAAGAAACCAGCTTTCGAAAGTTATATTACCCAACCCCCTACTAGATTTGATTGTAGAACTAGCCGTAAGTTCAGGATCTGAAGGTCACCGCGCCGAACTTGTAATAACTAAGACAGCAATCACATTGGCAGCATGGAATGGAAGGGAGAAAGTTCTTGAAGAAGATGTATACAAAGCGGCAGAATATGCTTTGAATCACCGAGGTCAATTCATACCCCCTCAGGATAACGAACCGAAGGATTCGGAAAGCAATAATGAAAATTCAAAAGACCCAGCACCTTCTAATTCTGGGCACAGCAACACTTCATCGCAGGGAGAGTCACAAAAGAGCCTTTCCTCCTTCAATGCGGAGCAAGAACCCGCTCCACAAAATTTTAAAATCCTGGAATTGCTCTCCAGCTCGAAAAAAAAGGGAAGTTCAGGTAAAAACACATATTCAAAGCAAACAAGTGGTCATGGAAAAACTCATGGATATTCTGAAAACAAAAAATTGGCCAGAAACCCTTCAGATATCGCCTTTTTTCCTACACTCATTGCCGGAATTCGCAAGGGTAAAAAACATTTATCGCAAATCAACATCGAAGACTTAAGATATAAAAGAAGAATCTCAGGCGACAAACAACTCCATTTATTGGTAGTTGATACGTCGGCTTCAATGGGCACACGCGACAGGCTTGCTTTCGCAAAAGGCCTTGTACAACGGATTTTAAATTTTGATTACCAGAAGAAGAACCTAGTAGCTATTATTGGAACAGAGGGAAAAGACGCGAAAGTATTTTTACGCCCTACACGAAATTTATTTCACATTTCACGTGTCCTTGATTCCATTACTGCATGGACGCCGCTCTTAAAATAGCAGAAGGGTTTGTGAAGAAAAAGCGTCATTTAACCAGCTTGATGGTTGTCATCTCTGATGGACGCGTTAACGTTCCATTTAAAAACTCCGTACCCAACGATCTTTCATGTTTTGGAGAGCGCGCAAAAAAACTCAATTTATTGAGTTTTATAGTGGACTCCAATACCCGATTTGCGGGTTCTGCAATGATGAGGAAAATGGCCGACACTTTTCAAGGACATTATGTTCTCATGGCTGACGTCCATCACCAGCAAAAAATTCTGCTCTAAGAATTAATATATCTTAAATGGCCATCTATATTTTTGTCTCCACCTCCTCTGACCTTCATGTTTTCTCAAAAAATATTTCCAGGGCTAGTGAACTTGGTATAGAGCTTCATACATATTATCTTTCTCAATTTAACAACATTGAAAAAAATCTTAAAACTGGAGATATTCTAATTACCAGAAACCTGGGAGGCTTGTCATTTAACAAAGAATCATTAGAGAAGATGAATCAGGCTTCGCATAATAAAAACCTGCCCTTCATATGTCTTCCCGGATATAAAAATGATGACCCTTCCATTTTATCTCTATCCACAGCGCCCGTACCTGTCTGCCAAAAACTATTCTCATATTACGAAGCCTGTCATTCCAATCATATTATTGAGTCCTTAAAATATTTAAGCGATCTCTATTGTGGGACTTCACTGGGTTGGCAAGAGCCCGAGCCCTTTCCAGAATTTGGCTTTCTACCAGGATATGAGAACCCTGAACGTATAGCTCAGGCGAAAAAAGAAAATAAAAAAATCATCGCCGTGCTTTTATATCGAACTCATTATCTCGCAGATGATATTCAACCTATCAACCAGTTGATTGAAGAAATTGAATCGACAGGTTCGGCAGTCATGCCTTTATACTGCAGCATGATGAAACAACCTCAGGATGAAATTCATCCTGTCGAAAAATATCTGGTCGACGAAAAGGGCGATCCTTTCCCCCATGTCATTATCGATTGTTTGTCGTATGCAACTGTAGATGTTTCAACCACAGGAAGCGTCACGCAAAGTGAAGAAGATGTAAAAGGTCTCTTTGCCCGAATGAATATTCCCGTACTTCATGCACTGTATTGTTCAGAATCTGAAGCACAGTGGCGGGAAAACAAAAAAGGGATGAGCCCTCGAGATATGGGAATGAAAGTGGTTTTGCCTGAATTTGACGGGAAAATTGTTGCACATCCAATAGGTTTCGTTGAAGAAAGCGTTCTAAACGGTCAACCCATCTCTCAATACCAGGGTAATCTGGAAAGAATAAAAAGTTTAGTCGGTCTGGCCAGTCGGTTTGCAGCCCTGGCCTTGAAGGATAATAAGGATAAAAAGATTTCTATAATATTAACCAACTATCCCACGCAAAACGCACGTATAGGGAATGCAGTAGGCCTTGATACTCCCGCTTCATTAATTTGTGTGCTCAAGGAACTTAAAGAACAGGGCTATAAAGTAGACTCCATACCCGAAAATGGTGATGATTTGATTCACTCCCTCATCGACCAAATTTCTTACGACACCGAATTTTTAACGGAAGACCAAAAAAGGCTGGCTCCGGCCAAAGTCCACCAGGATACTTATAAAGAATGGCATAAAAACTTTCCTGAAAAAGCACAAAAGGAAATGCTGAAGGACTGGGGAGAGCCTCCCGGCAACGTTTACTTGCATGAGGAAAAACTTTATCTACCTGGGATATTTTTTGGCAACGTTTTCGTTGGCATTCAACCGCCACGCGGTTTTGGAGAAAATCCTGTTGCTATTTACCACAGCCCTGACATCGTTCCCACGCATCATTATCTGGCTTTTTATAGATGGCTTAAAGAGGACTTTAAGACGGATGCAGTAATCCATATGGGCAAACATGGTAACCTCGAATGGCTCCCCGGAAAAGCCGTAGCTCTCGCCGATACCTGTTACCCAGATCTCGCCATCGCGGACCTCCCCTTCTTTTATTATTTCATTATCAATAATCCCGGAGAAGGATCACAAGCAAAGAGACGCACCCATTCTGTACTTGTTGATCATATGGTTCCACCCATGACCCGTGCCGATTTATATGACGATCTGGCGCGCATTGAACAATTGATCGAAGAATGGACATACATACAAAGCGTCGACCCGGATAAGCTTGAGATAGTTCAAAAACAAATATGGGAACTTTGCGAATCCACTCACATCAATCATGACTTGGGATTTGAAGAGGCTCCTGAAAATTTTAAGGAATATAGAAAAGCAATAAACGGATTCCTATGTGAAATTGGTAATACGCAAATTAGAGAAGGACTGCATATTTTGGGAAAAGTTCCCGATGGCGAACAGCTCATCAACCTTTTTGTAAGCTTGGCGCGCATCGACACCCCTCCAGTTAAAGGAACGCAAACCATTTTCATGGAACTCTGCAAGATAACTCATACGAGTTATTTTAGCGATCAAAGCTTACCGATTGAACATACAGTGCCCCAACCTCTTTTGGATTTTTATCAAAAGCCTGTAACCAGCAGAGGGGATATGCTGAAACTTTTCGATAGCCTCTCTTACGCTGTTTTTGAAAAATGCTTTGATAGGCTCTCTAATTCGGAACCGAGTTTTGAGGAGGAAATTAATAACTTGCTACAAATGAAGGTTCCCGGACTCGTTGAAACTGTTTCATTTATTTTCGAGCAAGTCTATCCGAAACTGCAACAGATGAAGGACGAGCTGACGAGCCTGACGGATGGGTTGAGAGGTAAATATATCAAACCCGGTCCTTCGGGGGCACCGACCCGAGGTATGGCAACGATATTACCTACGGGGAGAAATTTTTATTCCGTGGATATTCACTCCCTACCCACAACCACATCATGGATCATGGGTAAAAAGTTGGCCAATAGCCTGCTTGAAAGATATAAAAAAGAATCAGAGAGCTACCCGGAATCCATCGCCATGGTATTGTGGGGCACCTCCAATATGCGCACCAAGGGGGACGATATCGCACAAATTTTATACCTATTGGGCGTGCGTCCAGTATGGAAACCCGAAAACAAAAGAGTCATCGGAGTAGAGCCTATTCCACTTGAAGAATTGCAACGGCCAAGAATCGATGTTTGTATCAGGATCAGTGGATTCTTTCGTGATGCCTTTCAAAACCTTGTGGAATTGATGGATCAAGCCATTCAAATGGTGGCACACTTAGACGAACCTGTAGAAATGAATTTCGTTCGCAAACACTATTTGGAGTCACAATCAAAAGACTTATTTCGCATATTCGGTTCTGCTCCGGGAAGATACGGAACAGGAATTCTCGAAGCCATCAACACTAAAAACTGGGAAAACAAACAAGACCTTGCAGATATTTTTATGAACTGGAGCGGATTTGCCTACACCCAAAATGATTATGGGGTAGAGAAAAAAGAGGAATTCAAAATTCAGCTTTCTCAAATGGATGTGGTGAGTCAAAACCAGGACAATCGAGAACATGATATTTTTGATTCCGATGATTACCTACAGTTTCACGGAGGGTTAATCAATGCTGTTAACCAAATCAAAAAGGGTCAAGGCAAACAAAAAGTAAAAGAATATTTTGGGGATTCTTCCAATCCTGCTTCAGTAAAAATCAAAAGCTTAAAAGAAGAAGTCAAACAGGTTTACCGAGCTCGGGTTGTAAACCCAAAGTGGATCGATGCCATAAAACTTCACGGCTATAAAGGGGGTCTCGAAATGGCTGCGACAGTCGACTACATGTTCGGATACGATGCAACAACCGATGCAATTGAAGACCATATGTATGAAGGCGTCACCGAAAAATATTTATTAGATGAAGACACACAAAAATTTTTAAAAGAGAAAAATCCCTGGGCCATTCGAGCCATGGGCGAAAGACTTATGGAAGCGGCAAACAGAGGACTTTGGCAGAATCCTAATCAAGATCAGTTGATGGAAATTGAATCTCTCGTAGCTTCCATAGAAGGTGATATTGAAGAAAACCTTTAACATACTTTTTCATTTCTAGCATCAGGGGCCCTACAAAGTTGAGCAACCCATCCAAACCTCTTCCCGGACTAATAATTGCCGGAACCCATAGCTCGGTCGGAAAATCTTCTTTAGCTATAGGGCTTATGCACTTATTAAAAAGAAAGGGATATAAAATCCAACCTTTTAAGGTTGGGTCTGACTATATCGACCCAGGTCACCATACCCGAGCCTGCGGAACTCCAAGCTATAATCTCGACACGGCAATGACTACTCCTGGCTACACAAAAGCGCTTTTTAAAGATGCCATGGTAGGAAAAGATTTTGCGGTCATTGAAGGGGTTATGGGGCTTTTTGATGGGGCTTCATCTAAAAAAGATAAAGGGTCTACCGCAGAAATTGCTAAATTGCTCGACCTCCCCATCGTTCTAGTCTTTGACGCAAGATCTCTTGCAAGGTCGGCAGCAGCTCTAATCCAGGGGTTTCTCAACATGGATAAAAAATTACGCTTTCTAGGTGTAATCGCAAATAATGTGAACAGCCTAAAACATGAGAAATTTTTGAAAGATGCCATTGAGCATTATACTCCAGCAAAACTACTCGCTTGCCTTCCTTTTAAATCTGAATTAGCAATTCCCAGCCGTCACCTGGGTCTCGTTCAAGGGATAGAGAGAAGCAAAAATACCTATAAAAAATGGGCAGACCATATCGAAAATCATTTTGACCTGAGCAAACTCAAGGGAACCTTGCCCGCAATTAATAAAAAAATCTCCAAAACTGCTGGCAAATCACCTGGTCGATGGAAAATCCCTAAATCCCCCAAACCCTTCACGGTCGCCATAGCAAAGGACCAGGCTTTCCAATTTGTTTACCAGGATACTCTTGATCTATTTCAACATCATGGTGGCAAAATTATATATTTCTCACCTATGAAGGATAAACATCTGCCTCTAAACGCAGACTGGTTATACTTTCCGGGAGGGTATCCCGAGTTACACTCAAAAACCCTAAGTAGCAATCAGTCGATGCTAAAGGACATAAAAAAGTGGAACAAGGCTGGCAGGCTTATAGTCGCTGAATGCGGTGGTTTGATGTATCTGGGAAAAAATATAAAGGATACCAGTGGAAAATCCCATAAAATGGCGGATATTTATAAGTTTTCTACTACAATAAAGCAAAAAAGGCTGATTCTTGGATATAGAGAACTGAGCGCATCAAATAGCATTGGAATTACCAAAAATTTGAAAGGGCATGAGTTTCATTATTCTAAATTCGAAAAAAATCAGGAAAAACCACTCTGGAACCAAATTTTTTCGGGTAAGCAGCCCAACATACAAGATGGTTTTAGAAACATGAACAGCTTTGCTTTTTATACTCATATATACTGGGGAGAAAACCTGTCCTGGTTAAAATTTTTATTAAAAATTGTCGCACAACAAAAAAAGATTAATAAATAATGAGAAAAGCTTCTGGAGCAGATCCAAGAAAAAGAAAGGGCCTGATAATTGTAAATACAGGCGAGGGAAAGGGAAAATCCACGGCTGCATTCGGCCTTGCCATGAGAGCTGCAGGAAATAAAATGAATGTGTTCATCCTGCAATTCATGAAAGGTCAGTGGAAAGCTGGAGAAAGAAAATCCATCGACAACCTGGCACCCTATATTGAAATTGTTCCCATGGGAGATGGATTCACATGGGACACAGAAAATATTGAACAAGATAAAGCCACCGCCCGCAAAGCATTTGAAATCGTAAAAGAAAAACTAAATAGCGGAAAATATCAAATGGTAATTTTTGAAGAAATAAACTATGTGCTCCACTATAAATTTCTTCCGGAAGACGAGGTATTGGAAACCATAAAAAATAAACCTGAAATGACGCATGTTGTCTGCACGGGTAGATATGCTTCAGAAAAATTAATAGAAATGGCTGATCTTGTAACCGAAATGAAAATGATCAAACATCCTTTTAAAGAGCAGGGCATTCCAGCACAAAAGGGAATTGAGTTTTAGTGAGCGTATGAGCTTTTTATCCGCAATTGGTTTCTTAACTATATTACCCGTACCCGAATCGGCAAGGACTTACAACGAAAAACAGGTTGTCTTCTTTCCATTAGTGGGTCTCTTGATAGGAGGAATGCTTTGGACGGTTGATTGGACTCTTTCGCGTTACACCTACTCCGAAATCAGGGTCCTTGGAGATGTTCTGTTCCTGGCAGTTATTACTGGAGCTTTTCATCTTGATGGATTAGCTGATACAGCCGATGGTTTTTTTTCACATCGTCCCAAGGAAAAAATTCTTGAGATAATGAAAGACTCTCGGGTGGGTGTGATGGGTGTTTTGGCTCTGATTTTTTGTCTGCTCATGAAAATGACAGGCATAACAGCCATCAATCAACCCATTTCTACTTTCTGGTTAGTTATAATACCCGCACTATCTCGAACGGCCCAGGTTCTTGGTTTAATAATAATGGAACATGTCAGGTCCGAAAATGCATTGGCAACCAACTTTTACCAAAAAGGGAACTGGCCCGCCCTGTTCTTTTGCCCTTTGCCATTTGCTTTGATTTTTTATTTGGATCTCATGACGGGTATAATAGGCTCAATTTCCTTTATTTTTCTTATTGCTGGATTATTTTACTTCTACAAAAAAATGATTGGTGGGATAACCGGTGACACTTTGGGTGCAACAACGGAAATCGTAGAAGCTTATTTTTTTATTTTTGCGGGTATAACAAGTTCCTATTTATAGTTTAAAATATTAGAAATATTCAACTTTACTTGAGAAATAATAATGCCAAATAAAACAATATTGGTGACAGGAGGCAGCCGCAGCGGAAAAAGTCGGCACGCCCTAAATCTGTCCCAAAATTTCCACAAAAAATTCTTTCTTGCCACAGCCGAGCCTCTCGACGAAGAAATGCAGGAAAGAATTAAAAGACATCAGGCAGAACGAGACAAAGACTGGGTGACCTTGGAGGAACCATTAGATGTGACAGGTGTGTTGAAAAAAGAAATCAATGAATTTGATGTGCTTGTTTTAGATTGCATCACCCTTTGGTTAAGCAATTTGATAATGAGCGGGGCAAACCGGGAAGAAATTTTAGCGAAACTCCACCTTTTCATAAATGAATGTAAAAATTCCACTGCCAATATCATAGTGATCACCAACGAATTGGGATCAGGCATTATTCCCATGGAAGCATCTGTACGTGCTTTTCGTGACGTGGCTGGAGAAGCCAATCAGATTCTAGCGGCAGAATTCGATGAAGTTATCAATATGGTCTCAGGCATACCTGTTGTTATAAAAAACTCCAACAAGGCAAGTGAAGACAAACTTGATGCAGCCGATTCAGATCATGAGTTTTCTTCCCAAAAAAAACAAGGACTGTATGAAGCCATTTATAAGCGTCGTGACATTCGTCATTTCAATCCCAAAAAGATAGATCCTGCTGCTTTAGGACGAGTTCTTGATGCAGCGCATCATGCAGGTTCGGTGGGTTATATGCAACCCTGGAATTTTATGATAATTGATGACCCTCAAATTAAAAGCAAAGTAGCCCAAAACTTTAAAAAAGCCAATGAGGAGGCCGCACTTAAATTCAGCGACGAACGCAAAGATCTATATAATTCACTAAAGCTCGAGGGAATCGAAGATGCAGCAATGAATATTTGTGTAACCTGTGATCGCACTCGATTCGGACCAAATGTGCTGGGAAGAAATACGGTTATCGATACAGATATCTTTAGTACTTGTTGCGCAGTGCAGAATTTATGGCTAGCTGCCAGGGCAGAGGGTTTAGCAGTGGGTTGGGTTAGCATTTTGTCTTACGCCCAATTGAAAGAGGATCTTGACATTCCGGATCACGTACAACCTGTAGCTTATTTATGCATCGGACATACTGAGGCCTTTTATCAAAAACCGATGCTCGAAACGAAAGGCTGGGCAAAAC